>Ga0224558_1000215_pt1 | contig 68734 bp, 54 predicted proteins | sample 714S32024metaG_FD_180682 | JGI IMG/M metagenome (GOLD analysis project Ga0224558, IMG submission 180682) | Peat soil microbial communities from Stordalen Mire, Sweden - 717 S3 20-24 | ecosystem: Environmental > Terrestrial > Soil > Wetlands > Peat | place: Sweden: Norrbotten County, Stordalen... | reverse complement strand
GCAGAGCGTGCAAGATCATAGCATTTCACTGATTCATGTAACCCTTTTATTTTCAGCGTGCATTTTCTCTTGGCGTACGATTTTGTCCGTTTTCTGAAGGGACCCCAAGGAGGCGATCGAGTTTCTCGTCTCGTGAATGCGGCGGATGAAATCGGCTCCAACCGGCGCACGATTCTCAACCTTCATAGCATTCTCGCCAATAACCTCTTGCCCAACGAAGACGCCGCGAGCAATTGAGGCACATCTCCGTCGGCATGGAACACTCGACCTTCGAATCTCTGGCCCTCCCGCAGCAGATCGAGGAGTATTTCGATCAGATCCTGGCAACGGCGGCGGCGATCGAAGATCCCTATTGAGCCTGGGGCTTCGCTACGATGAAGGGTGAGGTCTCGGGTTCTCGGCGGTAAAAAACGCGAGGATGTTGCCTGGATAAATCGACAGGTGCGGCAGAGTCGTTGACAAATACCAACGCACGACCTTCTTTTCTTGCTGCGAGGGTGAGTGTCGTCTGCAGGTCGGGAACGCGATGGCTGGCGTATTCAAACCAGGGACGCAATTCGACGGTTCCGTTGGAGACCGCATCGGAGGTCTTCAATCCCTCTTCAACCAGGGCGAACGTTAGATAACCGTGGCCACCAGCAAGTTGGGGCGCCTCCAACGCAGACTCACGATCCTGTGAAGCAGCCAGAATATATAGGCCCTTTTCGTAGGCCAACTGGGCAAGACCTACAGAATTCATCGGGCCAACGTTCTTCACGTCGATTGCCGCTCCAGAGTGACACGCGTCAATGATGAGGAACGATCGTTTGGGAGCGATGTTCTCCAGGGCTTGTCCGAGTTCGATCTCGGAGATTGCGTGAAAGCCGGCGCTTGTGAGTGGCACGGAAGGATCAACATCGGTGGGAAGCAGGTAAAAGTGTTCACCCTCCATCGCTCCGTGACCGGCGTAGAAGAGGAAGACACCATCCTCGGGACGGACTGCGGCAATATTTCTCAGCAGACTTCTCTGGGCAGGGGTGACGGAATCTGTGGAGGCACCTCCCAGGATCCTGAGCGCTGCCAGAATGTTCTCGCGAGTTGCTTGACGGCTGAGTAGTGAAATCGTCTGTACGGAAGCAAACTGATGCAATGCGTTCTGACTCGCGGCGAAGGCATCTTCAAAATCCCTCGCGTCATTCTCAGCGAAGTTAAGGTTCATCGGTTGCTTTGAACTGTCGGCGTCATAGGTGTTGATGCCGATAGCGAGCACATAGGCTGTGCCCAACCGCTGAAGGGTATCGGCGCCGGTTGCCGTCAGCGTCGCGTCCGGACTCTTTATGTTCGCTTGGCTGAAGGCGTAGGCGGTGAATGTGTTCTCGCCCGCTACGATGGGCACGGTAATAGAAAAGCTTGCGAAGCCGTTCATGTCGAGCGGTAGATCCCCGCGCCAAACCTTAATAAGAGTGCCGTTGCGAAAAAGGCGCAGATCGCGAGCGCCGGAGCCGTGGGGAAGGTTCGGGGCTGGCACACGGGATTCGCTCACCTGCACTTCAAGTTGCACCTGAGGTACGATCTGCGGAGTGGCGAGATCCACTGTTGATTTCAGGATAACCTGGGGCTGGCGTCGATCGATGGCGGCAATAGGTGAGGGCGGTTCGACATCTCTTCCTGCAAGCAGATCATGCAGAAGGCCCGGACGGAAGAATTCGCGAAAAAAGACTTCAATCGGCGCCAAATCGAATGTGGAGTCAGAGAAACGCCAAGCCAGTTGGGACCAGGCTCCAGGAGTGCCATCGAAGAGTCCGGAGGAGGTGACGACGAGCCAGTCGTCATCCCCAAAGAAGTAGAGCGAGGCTACCTGTTCACCAGTCTCCAGGCGGAAAAGGTTAATGCCGTGTGCAAACGCGGCGGCAAACCAGCGCCCGTCTGGGCTGAAGACCGCCGGGCACGCACCGGCGGATTCACCAGTCTCAATAACGGTTTTCAGTGATGGCAGTTCGGCAATGCGCATCCCGTTCGGAATCCGATAGGCAATGCGATCGCTGGAGGGCGAAAAGGTGACGCAATCCCCAGCGAAGCCCTCCAATGAGCCGACGTGTTTCCAGTCCCGGGTGGAATATAGGGCGAAGTCCGCGTCGTGGACCACCAGGAATTTGCCGTCCGGAGAGAATTCGACGCCTAAAACATAGTTCACTTTCTTGGGCATGCGCATCAAGGCCCTGGGAGTCGCTTCAACTGAATAGACAAAAGTCGTTTCTGCTGTCGCAAGAGCCAGCATATCGCCGGCTGGGCTAAGAGCAGGCACCATGGCAAATTGCTTGCGTCCCGGCACTGAGATCGAGGCGATCTTCTGGCTGTTCCCTAGCGAGTAAAGGTCCACTTCTTCGTCACGCGTGCCTGCCAGCACCTTGCCATTGGCACTAATCGCCCAGTGGATGAACGCAGTTTCTTTGAGGGCAATGGCCGCCAAGGCTGACCCGCTTGCGGCATCGTCCACCTCGACTTTAGATCCGTCGTACCTGACAACCCTGCCATTGTTTGTGGCGGATGTGAAGGTATTGTTGGCGTTGCCGGAGCGGGCAGCGGCTTCTCCGCTCTCCATGTTCCAATCAATGACTGGCAGGTTGGGATTGAACCACAAGCCCAGTAGGTCAGGTCCCAGCCGGGGCCAATTCATCATATCTGGAACGTGCACGGGACTCGCAAAGTTCCGCACCTGTTTAAGGTCCGGCATTTGAAGGATGGATGGCTTCTCCCAGTTGCCGACGGGAATACAAAGGAACTGTGCTCTGCCGGGGAGAGGGACCAGCGCCATGGCGTCCGGGATCGAGGCGATGGGTAGTGGGTCTCCTCCGTCAAGACTCCACAGGAGAGGAGCGAGGGATTTTTCGCCGATTGCGAGAGTCCGTGCCGATGTGAAGAGTACCCAGGAGAGCCAATGATTTGGCATGTCCCTGCGAGCGATCTGCTTTCCATCTCTTGTGCTCAGGAGCGTGATCTCGTCAGACGAAAGAAGTGCGATGGCGGATCCATCCGGAGAGAAGCATGTGCCTACGAAGCGATCGAGTTTGAGCTCCGGTGCGCCGCTCTGCTTTGCCGGCCCGGCAGTATGAAAGCGATGAGCATCGAGTTCCATTAGTTTCTTATGCTTTTCCCAGTCCCAGAGTTGAAAGACAAGAGGCCCGGCGACGGCAAGCAGTTTTCCATCGGGTGAGAAATTGAGTTGCCACCCGCCCGTATCGGTATCGCCGCTTGCAGGGGCCGGCACGTCAACTTGAAAGAGCGATGGGGCATCCTCAAGAGAGACGATGCGAAGCAGGCCTCGCCAGTTGACTGTGGCCACAAGCGGACGGGTGGGATGCGCAGCAATTGCCTCTGAACCGCTCTCATTTGGCAGAGTGCGCACCGCCGCTGTTTGGACGTCTACGAGGAAAATCTGATTGAAACTCCCGAAGACAATGGTTTTGCTGTCCGCTGTGATGGCAAGTCGATGGGGATAGACCATTGCCTGCTGCTGTCCGAACGGTCTGAAACTCCGGAATTCTTTTCCGTCTTCTGCTGATCGGACGGTCAGGGTGCCGTCATAGGACTGAGTAACAAACCACTGCCCGTCCGGACTCGCAGCCCCGCTTGACGACCATGCCATCTCGCCGGCGCGGATCACAAGAGACGGGTTGCTGGTGGGTTGCTGCTCTGCCACGGTCGGGCGACAAGACTGGGCGAGCACGATAAAAGTGAAACAGGCAAAAAGGACAGTTCTCCACATCCCAGGGGTCCCTTCAGGAAACGGATTTTAAAGCACGTTTAGCAAATTCCTCACCCATAGAATCAATAACTTACAGGATAGCAGAGCGTGCAAGATCATAGCATTTCACTGATTCATGTAACCCTTTTATTTTCAGCGTGCATTTTCTCTTGGCGTACGATTTTGTCCGTTTTCTGAAGGGACCCCCTGAGATATAAAATCCTATCTTCCAGCCGGTTGTTTCTATCACAGACTGCAATCTCGGTGCAAGGTCGCAACCGGCTTGAACTGTACACCTCTGGGCCTACGCCGTCGTCGCCGGATCGACCTTCAGTCCAGCCTGTGCGTCCCTGCCGCCGGTCACGCTCTTGTGGTGGCGCACATCGGCCCCTTGCACCCAGAAGATCACGTCCTCGGCAATGTTGGTGGCGTGATCGGCAACCCGCTCCAGGCTGCGGCTGATCATCAGCGCATTCAGAGCCTGCGGAGCCAGATGGCTCTCCTCTTCCATCACTTTGATCAATGCCTTGTAGGCCGCGCGATTCATCGCATCCACGGCATCGTCCATGCTCAGCACGGTGCGCGCCGTATCGGCGTCTCCCTCAATGAACGACTGCAAGCTGCGGCGCACCATGTCCGCGGCAAGAGACGCCATTCTGGGGATATCGACGGGCAGATCGACCACCGCCATCTGATCCATGTTGCGCACGCGGTCGCTGATGCTCTTGGCCGCGTCGCCCACCCGCTCAAGGTCCGCGTTGATCTTGATGACGCTCAGGACAAAGCGCAGATCGATGGCCATCGGCTGCTCCATCGCGAGCAAATCCAATGCCGCCTGGTCGATGTCCCGCTCCAGCCGGTTGATGGCGATCTCACTGCGGCTCACCAGGTCGCAGATCGAGAGATCGCGCACGCGGTAGGCCTCGGTGGCGCGCTGAATCGCCTGCTCGGCAAGACCGGCCATCACCAGCAGTTGCTCCTTCAAGTCGTCCAGGCTCTGTTGAAACCGTATGCGCGTCATCCGAACCTGCCTGTGATGTAGTCTTCTGTGCGTTTGTCGCTGGGATTGGTAAAGATCTTGTGGGTTAAGTCGAACTCCACCATCCGCCCGTTTAGAAAGAAGCCCGTCTTCTCGGCCACGCGGGCGGCCTGCTGCATGTTGTGGGTCACAATCACAATAGTGTACTGCGATTTCAACTGAAAGATCAGGTCCTCGATCTTCGAGGTGGAAACCGGGTCCAAGGCCGAAGCCGGCTCGTCCATCAGCAGCACTTCCGGATCGACCGCCAGCGCACGCGCAATACAAAGCCGTTGTTGCTGCCCGCCGGAAAGGCTGGCGCCGGACTTCTTCTTCAGATCGTCCTTCACCTCGTCCCACAGCGCGGAGTTCTTCAGCGACCGCTCCACGATCTCGTCCAGGGCACGCCGGTTGCTGTATCCGTTCAGCTTCAGCCCCGCGGCCACGTTGTCGTAAATCGACATGGTCGGAAAAGGATTGGGCCGCTGGAACACCATGCCCACACGCCGCCTGATCTCCACCGGCTTGGCGTCTTTATAGATATCCAGGTCGCCGATGCGCACTGTACCCGTCACGCGGGCAATGGGATTGGTCTCGTGCATGCGGTTCAGGCAGCGCACAAACGTGCTCTTGCCGCAGCCCGAGGGACCAATCAGCGCCGTCGCATGATTGGCCGGTATGTTCAGATGGATGTCCTGCAGCGTGTGATTCGTTCCGTACCACGCATTCAGGCTGACGACCTCGATCCCAACGCCCACTTAGCTTGCCCCTTTCAAAACGCCGCGGCTGGTCACGTATCGCACCAGCGAAACCGCAAGCACAATCAACACGATCAAGACCAGCGCTCCCGCCCACGCCAGCCGGTGCCACTCGTCGTAGGGAGAGATGGCATAAACATAAATCTGCAATGGCAGCGCGGCGATGGGCTCGTTGAGGGCAACGCTCCAGTTGGGGCTGCCGAAAGCAGTGAAGATCAGCGGCGCCGTCTCGCCTGCCACGCGGGCAAACGCCAGCATGGCCCCGGTGATAATGCCCGGCGACGCCGTTTTCACTGTGATTGAAAGCACCGACCGCCAGTTCGGCACACCCAACGCCAGAGCCGCCTCGCGCACCGCGTGCGGAACCATCAGCAGCATCTCTTCGGTGGTGCGGCAGACGGTCGGAATCATCATGATTCCCAAAGCCACTCCGCCCGAGAAGGCTGAGAAGTGCCTTTGCGGGACAACGATCAGAGAGTAGACCGCAATCCCCATCACGATCGAGGGAACGCCGTTGAGCACATCGGCGGTGAAGCGAACCGCATTGGCCAGCTTGGTTCCGCGCCCGAACTCGGCCAGAAAGATGCCGCCGCTGATGCCCACCGGCACCCCGATCAGACTCCCCACCCCCAGCAGAATTCCAGAGCCGAGGATGGCGTTGGCCATACCTCCGCCTGCTTCGCCCACGGGCGCGGGATTCTTGGTGAAGAAGGCCCAACTGAGCGAACTGGCGCCCTTGTACACGAGATAAACGAAGATGGCTACGAGCGGAGCCACCACCAGAAGGGTTGAAAGCACCGCCAATCCCGTAGCCGCGCCATCGGTCAGGGCCCTTATCCGCGCACGCATTTTGTGTTCTGTCGTCAGCTTGTACTCTCCCACCCTCTGATCCCCGTACCTCAATGCACCTGCGCCGGCGCTCCCCGCGTAACCGCCCACACCAGCACCCGGGCCAGTGCGTTCACGATGATGGTCACAACAAACAGCGCCAACCCAAGCTCCATCAGCGCGCTCGTGTGCAGATCGCTCGAAGCTTCCGCAAATTCATTGGCGATCACTGACGCCATCGAGCTTCCATTGGCAAGCATCGAGCGATGAATTTCCGGGCTGTTGCCAATCACCATGGTCACCGCCATGGTCTCGCCCAGCGCCCGCCCCAGGCCCAGAATCACCGCGCCCACAATCCCGATCCGCGCATTCCGCAGCACGCCCATGCGGATCATCTCCCACCGCGTTGCGCCCAGCGCAAGCACCGCCTCCCGCTGCGAGTGAGGCACCGCGGTCATCACTTCCCGCGTCAGCGAGGAGATGATGGGCAAAATCATAATGGCCAGAATTACGCCTGCCGCAAGAAAGCCCAGCCCGGTGGGGTTGTCGTCATTGAACAAGCTCGTCCAGCCCAATAGCCGAATCAGCAATGGGTTCACGTGCTCCCTGAGCAGCGGCACCAGCACGAAGACCGCCCACAGTCCATAAATCACGCTCGGAATTGCCGCCAGGAGTTCTGTCAGAAATGCCAGCGGACCACGCAGCACCCGCGGGCACATCTCGGTCAAAAAGACGGCCACGCCAATCGCCAGCGGAACCGCCATCAGCAGCGCGAGGAACGAAGAAACCAGTGTGCCGTAGAGAAACGGCAATGCGCTGAAATGGCCGTTGACAGGATCCCAGTACATCGGCAGCCTGGTAGCGGGATCGATGAATGCTGAAAAGAAAAATCCGAAGCCGAACTTGCTCCAGGCCAGTTGACTGCGCAGCACAAGCTCCACCGCAATCAGCACCACGATACCGAAGATGCTCAGCGCGCAGAGCACCATCAGCCATTGAAATCCGCGGTCGGCAATTGCCGAATTCCCGCGCGAAAGCAGGAAACTGCGAACCGCCGAAACCTCCGCCAGGGCTGGGTCAGCCGGACGCGGCCCCTCGGGAGAGCCCAGCTCAGGCTGCGGTTGCGCTTGTGAGATGCGAATCTCGGGCACGTTGGCGATCACCAACAACAGGCTACCCGGCCAATATGAATAGGAGGTTACAAGGCTGCTAAATCAAGTGCATACAACCGAAGAATCCCGCTTGCGGCAGAAGTGAAACGCTTGTTGCCCGCCCCCCTTTGGTACGCCCCTGCCGTCCTGCGACCTTTGCCCACATATCTTTCACTCCCCAGCGCAGCGTAGAGCGGCCGCAAGGTCTCTGGCTGCTCCTTCTGCGCCTGCGAGCTCTCCGCCGCTTGAATGCCGGGCGAAAAGATCCATCCAATGGGGCCCAGCATCCGGTAAGCTAGGGTTTGTTTTTCGGAAAGCCTCATCCTATGCGCTCAGTTTTAGCCTTTTTCGCACTCGCCCTCACCGCCGTCGCCCTTCAAGCACAACCTCAGGCTCCCAGCCCAGGCCAGCCCAACCCACAGCCCGACCCGCTGCACCACAACTGGCAAGCCTCGTGGATCACCCATCCAACGGCCCCGCTGCGGGAGCCGCTGGTGCTCCACTTCCGCCGCAGCCTCACGCTGGCTGAAGTTCCCACGAGCTATCCCGTGCGCGTCAGTGCCGACAACCGATTCGTGCTGTTCGTGAACGGTCACCGGGCCGGAGACGGCCCTGCCCGCGGCGATCTGACCCATTGGCGCTACGAGTGCTTCGACCTCGCACCACTTTTGCAGCCCGGCCAGAACCTGATCACCGCAACGGTCTGGAATTTCGGCGTTTACGCCCCCATCGCCCAGATGACCGACCGCACTGCTTTTCTGCTGGAAAGCGAGGCCAAGGGTGCAAATTCCATCAGCACCCCCGCCGGCTGGCTGGTCGAGCAAGAGCAAGGCCAGCGTCCAGTTCCGCGCGTCGCCAACGGCTTTTCGGCTTACATGGCCGCTGGCCCCGGCGAGGAGATCGATGCTGCCCAATATGACTGGAACTGGCAGGAACCCGGAGCGACAGGATCGGCCTGGATCCCCGCTGCCTCGCCCATCCGCGAAAGCATCTACGCAGACGTAAACAAAGCCCACTCCGCTGACACCACCGGCGACAATCCATGGGGTCTTGTTCCCGACGAGCTCCCCCACATGGAGTACACACCGACCGAACCGGGCAAAGTCGTGCTCGCCTACCAGTCCGTCGCAATTCAAGTTCCCGGAGAACTGGGAGTCGTTCCTGGGACCGGCGCACCCTCGTTCCCCGTAAAAGGCTTTCCCACGACGACTGCCCTGATCCCAGCTGGAACGCACTTACATATGCTGCTCGATCGAAGGACCCTCATTACCTCATACCCGCGGCTCACGGTCTCCGGCGGCAAAGGCGCGCACATCGTCCTTACCTACGCCGAAGCGCTCTATGACGACAAGCAGCAAAAGGGGGACCGAGACGCTATAACCTTCGGCGACGAACTCGTACGCAGTGCCCTCGGCCTCACCGACAGTTTTCTACCTGACGGCGGTCCGCATCGCGTATTTGAGCCGCTCTGGTGGCGCACCTGGCGTTATCTCGGCCTCGACATCCAGACCGCCGACCAGCCGCTCCAGTTGGAGTCCCTGACCGCCAACTTCACCGCCTACCCGTTTGAAGAGCGCGCCTCATTCGACTCCCCTGATCCTGACCTGAAGAAAATCTGGGAGATCAGTTGGCGCACCGCCCGCCTAGACGCCCACGAAACTTACATGGACACGCCCTACTACGAGCAACTGCAGTACGTGGGCGACACACGCATCCAGGCCCTCATCTCCTACGCTGTAGCCGGCGACGACCGGCTTGCCCGCCAGGCCATCGAGGCGTTTGACCTGTCTCGCACGCCCGATGGAATCACCCGCAGCCGCTATCCCAGTTCGCTGCCGCAATCCATTCCGACGTTTTCCCTGCTCTGGATCGGCATGGTCCACGACTACTGGCTCTACCGGCCCGATTCCCAGCCGGTACGCTCCTCCCTCGCCGGAATCCGCACCGTCCTCGATTGGTTCGCTACCCAGGAGGGCTCCGACAAGTCCGGCCAGCCTGACGGCCTCCTCCGTAAGCTGCCATGGTGGAGCTTCGTCGACTGGGTTTCATCGGGCGAAATACCCACCTACAGCGCAAGCGGCGAATCTTGTGTCACCACGCTCGAGTACCTGGGCGCACTGGGCGAAGCCGCCGATCTGGAAAAGGCTCTTGGCGATCCTGTCCTGGCCGTCCGCTACCAGACCCGCGCCGGTCATGTCCGCACCGGCCTTTACGAGAAGTGCTGGTCCGCCTCACGCGGCCTCATCGCCGACAATCCAGACCAGAAGAACTTCAGCCAGCAGGCCAACATCCTGGCCGTCCTCTACGACGTCGTCCCCAAAGACCGCCAGCGGCAAGTCCTCCGCCAGATGCTCGCCATCCAACCGGGAACCACCCCCAACGGCATCCTCAGCGCCTCCTATTATTTCCGCTTCTACCTGGCGCGCGCCCTGGACCACGCCGGCCTTGCGGACGAATATCTCCACTCACTCGGCCCCTGGCGCGAACTCTTGGCCCTGCATTTCAGCACCTGGCCGGAAGTTCCAGGAAATACCCGCTCCGACTCCCACGCCTGGACCGCGCACCCCATCTATGACCTGCTCACGCTGGTAGCCGGAATCGAACCCGCCAGCCCCGGCTTTGCCTCGGTCCGCATTGCGCCTCACATGGGCGATCTGCCCTCACTCACAGCAAGTTATCCGCATCCTCAAGGCGCAATCAAGGTCGAGTATCGCCGCCAGGGCAATCAATTGAACGCAACCATCACCCTGCCCGGCACTCTTGCCGGAAGCTTTGTCTTCAACGGAAAAGCCTGGCCGCTCAAACCCGGCCTGAACCAAGTCCACGCCCGGTAAGCCGAATATCCAGGCGGCCAACTGCCCCTGTGGATGCGGGGCTTGGAAAATCGATGTATTAGTGCGAAATTCGTGTTTCCTCCCTCTTGAAAACGTGTTACAACTCCAACATGGCAAAGGGAAAGAATTCTACGCCACCCGGACATGTCAACCTCCGAATGCTCGCCGAACATCTGGAGCTTTCCCAGACCACTGTCTCCCTTGTCCTGAATAACTCGCCCTCCGCCAAGTCCATCCCCCAGGAAACCCGCAAGCGAGTCGTCGAAGCTGCCGAGCGGTTCAACTACCGCCCCAACTACTTCGCCCGTTCGCTGCGCCAAAGCCGGTCGATGAGCGTGGGTGTGCTGGCCCCCGACCTGAGCGAAGGCTACTTTACCCGCGTGATGAACGGCGTTGTACAGGAGCTGACCGGAGCCCACTACTTTTACTTCACCGCCTGCCACGACTGGAAGCGCGATCTCATAGAGAAGTACCCGCGCATGTTGGTCGAGCGCGCCGTGGATGGCTTTCTGCTTCTCAACACTCCGTCGGACCACATCGATGTCCCGGTTCCAGTGGTCGCCATTTCAGCCCACAGCTTGGCTGAAAACGTGACCAACATCGTCCTGGATCACCATTTGGCCGCCCAACAGGCTCTCACTCACCTTTACTCGCTCGGTCACCGCCGCATCGCCGTCATGCGCGGCCCCCGCGCCATTCCAGATTCGGAGTTTCGTTGGGAGGCCATCCAGCAGGTTGCACAGGAAATCAATCTCAAGCTCGATCCAGCGTTGATTATCCGCATCGACTCCGCCGGATGGTCCATGAAAGATGGGTACCATCCCATGGCGCCTGAGATCGGCTACAAGCCCATGCAGGTCCTGCTCGAAAAAACCCGCGAATTCACCGCCATTTTCTGCTTCAACGACATCGCCGCCATCGGCGCAATCCGCACTCTCAGAGACGCAGGACTCAACGTCCCCGGAGACGTCTCCGTGGTCGGATTCGACGACATCCTGTCCGCGGCCTATTACACGCCCTCGCTCACCACCGTTCGCCAGCCCCTCACGGAGATGGGCAAGCGCGGCGCCCAGGTCCTGCTCGAACGGATCGCCAACCGCGAAGCACCGTTCCCGTCCGAAATCGTCATGGCTCCGGAATTAGTGGTCCGCGAGTCCTCCGGCCCGGCGCCCGGGCGCATGCCGACGGCCTCGATCTAAACTGGACACCCCCTGGCTCCAGGGATGAGTTGCATGAGCGATAGGTCCTCAGTCGAGAGGCACAATACGTTGGGCGCCCGACCGGCAAGCACTACGCGGCGTCTTGCTTGGACTCCGCAAAGGGATCGGCTACGTTCTTGAACTGTTCAATCTCGACTTCTCCTTCGGGAAATACCGCCCTGATCTGGAGTTGTCCACCCATCGCCTGAATAAAGCTGCGTAACGTGGATACATACATATCCGTGCGCTTCTCCATCTTCGACACGGAACCCTGATTGACCCCAAGAACGCGTGCCAGGTTGGCCTGCGTCAAGCTCCGAGCTTCCCGAAGCTGGTTTAGGGACACTGCCTCAACGACCGACTTTACATACTGTCGAGTTTCTTCTTCCTGTTCCGGCGAAAGCTTCCTGCGAATGTCTCTCCAATTGTGCGCCATAATGTCAACCTCCAATCTCTTCAAGGTGTTTGGCATAGATCAAATCGGCTCGACGAATTGCGTCGACGTACCACTGCGCATCTCCGGTCTTATCACCGCCCAAGATGAGGTAGGCATACCGGCGAGGATCGAATGCGAAGAGGATTCGATAGGGTCTGCCCTGATGCTGAACTCGCAGCTCCTTCATGTTGGGATACCGCGACCCCTTCAAGGTATCGACCTGGGGACGTCCCAGTGCCGGCCCCAGAGCCGCCAGCGCCTCAATAACATTGTGAACGCTGCCGCATTCTTCGCCAGTTAGCGATTCGTACCATCCCGTGAACTCATCGCTGACTTCGATCTCTCAAGCCATAGTCCATTATGCACTCCAGGCGATATTCCGTCAAGGGAATTAAGCGTTGGATCCTCAGACGAGAGGACTTGGCAACCGGACAAAGCTACGGGGCAGTTCAGGTGGTGAACCCGCTTGCCGATCCAGCAGCTCCGTGACGGAATCCCGCGCCTGGAATTTGAAACAAGTGACGACACAGCAAATTCCAAGTTGTGGACCAATCGCCTTCAGCCGCAAAAAGATTCAAACCAGCGGCTGATGTAAACCTGCGCATGGGCCTCGCCGCAATAATGCCGTGCGTGGGGCGCACCGGCTGCTTCTTTCGTCCATTTCAGAACCGTCAGTTGCGCATCGTTGCATTGGATCACAATCCACCGCACCGGGTTGTCGCTCTCTATGCCGCAAATCTCGCACCGATAAATCGTGTCGATCATCGCTTGGCCTCCACAGCAATTCTCAGTCCACCCGCACGCCGAGTAACTGTTCCCCGTTCCCTACTCTCTGTTCCCTGCTACTCCAGCATCTGCAAGTCCAGCGGCTCAACCAGAAAACAATCCATCGTCCGCATGGTGGCCAGCGCGCGCTGCAGCGTCGAGCTCTTGCAGGGCTCCACAGTCACCACGAACGGCAGCGCATCGTGGGGGTAACCGGGCTTTTGCACGATGGCGCGAATGTTGATCTTCTCCTCGGCAAGCGCGGCGGTAATGGCCGCCACAATTCCCGGCCGGTCTTTGACAAGAAAGCGAATGTAATGCGGAACCTCGAACTCCCCGCTCACCCTCGCGGGGGCCGATGGAATCTCCACCCGCCGCGATCCATGCGCAAGCGCCAGCAGATCGCTGACGACAGCCACCGCCGTCGGATGCCCCCCTGCGCCGTGGCCTGAAAACACCACATCCCCGCCGTAGTGGCCGGTGAAAATCACCATGTTTTCCGTGCCCCGCGAAAACGCCAGCGGCGAATGCAAATCCACCAGCATCGGTCCCACCGTGGCCGCCACCTGTCCCAAAGTCCACTCGCCTCGCGCAACCTGCCGGATGGTGCAGCCCAGGTCCCGTGCATAGCTGAAGTCCACGGCTGAAACTGTGGTGATGGGCCGCGGCACAATCTCCTCCGGATCCACCTCGACACGCATCGCCAGCCGCATCAGAATCGCCAGCTTGGCCCGCGCGTCAAACCCGCCCACATCCTCGGTGGGATCGGCCTCGGCAAATCCCTTGGCCTGCGCCGCGGCCAGCACCGTTGCGTACTCCGCGCCTTCTTCCATCTTGCTCAGGATGAAGTTGCAGGTGCCGTTCAAAATGCCTTCAATGCGCTCGATCCGATCCCCAGCCAGCCCCTGTTCGAGCCCCGGAATCACAGGAATCCCGCCCGCAACGGCAGCGCCGTATTTCAAATGCCCACCCTTGGCTCCTGCCAAGCGCTCCAGCTCCACGCCCTGGTAGGCAATCAGCTTCTTGTTCGCCGTCACCACGCTCTTGCCGGCCCCAAGCGCTCGGCGAACCCAGCCCCCGGCCGGATCGAGCCCGCCGGCCAACTCCACCACCACGTCCACATCCGAGGCCAGCACCGCATCGGCGTCATCCGTCCACGTCACACTCGATGGAACCCAATCCACGCGCCTGCGCGCCAGGCTGCGGCTGTACACATGAGTCAGTTCCAGGCCTTGCGGCTTTTGCTCCACCAGAATCCGCGCCACCGAGCTGGCCACCGTCCCAAATCCAAATAACGCGATACGCAGCGGGCGGCCATTGCGGGACTCTTGCGCAGCCTGACCGGAAACCTCTTGCGGCACTACCGAAACCTTCACTTCAGACACCGGCTTTTCCCCTTGTTCCGTGAATCAAAACCTTGAATACCCCGATGATACCTGACCGCAGCCCTTCGGTTCTTTCCTACTCGAAGGCGCGCCACTGGCACTGCGACATTCCTCTTGTCTCCGCGAATTTTCTGGTCTCGGCTAACCTCGCGGCAAACGCTTCCACAGTCTCTCCCGTATGCATCGGATTGGAAATGATGTCATCGCTCGGTTGAGGAGTAGGAATAATAATGTTCTTCTTCACTCTCACCGCAGAATCGAAACCAAAGAACGATTTCGAGGGATAGTCGCCATTCTTGTAAAGAAAGAACAGGTATTCTTCCCCATCCTCGAACTGCTTCGCCCCTTTCACTGAAACTCGATATGTCAGGCCATTCTCTTGGATCGTACCACCGAAGTACAGGACCGTGACGATGCTGCCGGCACTTACAATCCCTTGGAGTACTTTCTCGATATTGAGCCTGTATGCCGTTGCGATCCCACGCTTGCCGCTGATGAAGTAGCTGATGCCGGGTGCGGCCACACGCGCAACTACGACCTCCGCATGGCAGGCATTTCTCCCCAAGAGCACCATAGAATCTTGCTCCTTATCGCCAGTGAACGGTGTGGTCCCAACCCGGAACTCCGGGATGTACTCATAACCGCGAACGCCGGACGCTATAAATTCCGGTGTGTCGATTAAGTTCTCATGGAGTACGAGTAGGCGCGCGCTGATGTAGTTGGTAAATTCAAAGTCCGCGGCTTTTAAGTCCTGCGGAGACAGTGTGGGCGCCTGCCGCTGCGCCATGATGGAAGGGCTGAGGCAAACGAGTGTAGCTAAGAGAAACAGCCGTCTCATGGATGGCTCCTTCGCAATACCCCGATGATATCCGACCGCAGCCTGCCGATTTCTCCGGCGCGCCCGCGCGTCTTGTATCATGGGTTCCAGATGCAGCGCGCCCCTTCCCTCTTTCCCATCCTGCGTTTTTCTCTCGCCGCTGCGGTCCTGCTGGCCGCTTCCATCCCCGCGCTCGCCACCGTCTTCGCCACCGTCCACGGCGTGGTCCACGATCCCCAGCACCGTCCCATCGCCGGTGCGGAAGTCACCCTGCAAGCCGCTGATTCAGCCTTCATCTTGAGCGCAAAATCCAGCTCCGAGGGAGAATTCGAGCTGCCCCAGACTCCCATCGGCGTCTACAGACTCAAAGTTACCGCTTCCGGCTTTGCCACCGTTGAACAGTCCCTCACGGTTGCCTCAGGCACCAACCCCGTACTGCACATTCCCCTCCCACTCAGCTCAGCTACACAGACTGTGACCGTGCATGGCTCGGCAAGCTCCGCCGACTCCGTAACCCCTACCACCCTCATCACGCGCGCCGATATCGACCAAACTCCCGGCGCCAGCCGCACCATCGGCATGGAGATGATTACCGACTACGTCCCCGGCGCCTACATGACGCACGACATGCTTCATATGCGCGGCGGGCATCAGACCAGTTGGCTGATTGACGGCATTGCGATACCCAACACGAAGATCGCCTCAAATGTCGGCCCGCAAATCGATCCCAAAGACATCGATTCGCTCGAAACCCAGCGCGGCAGCTACGCGTCAGAGATAGGCGACCGCACCTACGGCGTCTTTAATGTGCTGCCCCGCAATGGCTTCGAGCGCAGCCGCGACGGCGAACTGCTCGTCTCAGCGGGCAACCTCTACAGCGGCGAAGCCCAGCTCTCGCTCGGCGACCACTCCGCCGCAACCGCTTGGTACGCCAGCCTCACTGGCTCCCGCTCCAACTACGGCCTGGCCACACCGGTCGCCGGCATTTACCACGATGCCACCAACTCCCAGAGCGGCTTTGTCTCGCTCATTCGCAACCAGACGCCCAACGATCAACTCCGCCTCAACGCACAATATCGGCAGGATTACTTTCAGGTTCCTTACGATCCAAACCCCAACGACTGGGAGCAGGCCAGCCAGTACTACGAATCCTATGGCTTGCGCGACGGCCAAACCGAGCGCGACTCCTTTGTCATCGCCAACTGGATCCACACCCTCTCGCCGAGGGCGCTGTTTTCCTTCGCGCCCTTTTACCATTTCAATCAGGCCGACTACGATTCGCCCGCAAACGACAACCCCGTCGCCACAACCTGGCACCAGACCTCGAACTATGTGGGGGGCCAGGCCGATGCGCATGTGGACGTGGGGCCGAATAACTTCGCAGCCGGCCTCTACTCCTTCTACCAGGCGGAGAACGATCTCTTTGGCGTGCTGGTCAACGACGGCAGCGCAAAGTCGCAGCCCAACACGGCCGCCAACGCGAGCGCCGCGCTGGTTGAGTTCTACGTCTCGGACCACCTTCGCCTGGGCCGGCACATTACGCTGCTCGGCGGCGAGCGCTTCTCCATCTACCACGGCGGATTCGATGAGAGCGCCACCTATCCCCGCATCGGCGCAACGGTCGAGGTTCCTCGGCTGCACTGGGTCCTGCGCGGCTTCTACGGTCACTTCTTCCAGCCAGCGCCTCTTGAAACCGTCTCCAGTTCCGTTCTCAACTACGCCGGCAGCCTGCTCTCGGGCGAGAACACTTTCACACCTCTGCCCTCCGAGCGCGATGAAGAGCATCAGTTCGGCATTCAGATTCCGTATAAAGGCTGGTTCCTCGACGTAGCCAACGTCAAGAACCGCGTCAACAACTTCCTCGATCACTCCAACCTCGGCGAATCCAACATGTACTTCCCCATCGCCGTCGATGGAGCCCTCGTCCGCGCCTGGGAGCTAACACTTCGCTCGCCGCAACTGGCACACATCGGCCAGTTCCACGTGACTTACTCAAATCAAATCGCCCAGCAGCGCGGCAACATCATCGGCGGTTTTACATGCAGCATTCCCACTGATCCGGCCTGCGACCTGGGCCCCAACTACATCGCCCTCGATCACGACCAGCGCAACACCCTCAACACCGGCTTCTCGGCCAACCTTCCCCTGCATGCCTGGTTCTCCACCAACGTGTATTACGGATCAGGCTTCTCCAACGGACTGGCCGGCGCCAATGATGGCCCCTACAATGGCCCCTATCTGCCCGTCCACACCACCTTCGACGTCTCCGCCGGCCACGCGCTCGGCGAGCGATGGAAGCTCTCAGCCTCAGTCCTCAACGTCACCAACCATCGCGTTTTGCAAGATAACTCCATCACCATCGGCGGTTTCCACTTCAACGATCCAAGGATGTTCTCCGCCGGGCTGCGCTACCGGTTCCACTTCTAAACCGTGGCGGCTTTGCCTGAATTAAATGAACGAACGTGGGCCGGGAGGCCCACGCTACAGCCGGCCAGGAGGCCGGCGCTACATTTCCAAAAGGAACATTTTCATACGGCCAAAGAACTAGCCGGAAGGAAAACCCGCGAAGTTTCCCCCCTGGAGCCGGGCCATTTCATCCTTACTGAATTTTCCCCACGTCTTCCAGTCGCGTGACCACAAGAAGGTTCTGGGCGAGACAAGATAGACCGGCGAATCTGCGCCGGCGCGCCATGCAGCTACCTTGATGGCATCGAAATTGTCGACGCAATTCTCTAAAACATTGAGTGCCCAATCCATGTTCTCCTTGCCCGGCTCGTAATGGCCGCTCTTGCCGCTCAGGAATAGAATCTTTCCATTGCGCGCCCACATTTCGCCGCCGCACATTACCTTAGCCCCCGCCAGGAAAGAAGAATGGTGAAGCATGCCCTTTACGTGATTGCCCACATACAGGTTTCCCTTCTTGCTGATCACCCAGATTCCGAAGCCCTTGCCGGAGAAGACCGTCGACATCTGCATGGTGGAGAGTTCAGTCTCGCCCTCTCCGCTCTTGGCATACAAAGTCCCCGCGTTGAAAGACACCCGGTAGCTCCTGCGGCCGGCTCTGTCCAGATAGGCGACACCCTTCATGAAGGCCTTGACCATCGACGGCTTGATGTTCCCCGTCTGCGAGCCTCGCATCATTCCGGCACTTTCCTTTCCCGCGCGATCAGCGTTGGCGACCATCATCACGCGCTCCAAATCGGGCATCGCATCCAGCCAGTGGTAAAAATCCTTCCCCTCCTGATCGCCAGGATTCTTCCGCAGGTACTCCTTAAAGCAGCCCTCCAGCAGGTCGCCCATGCGATGTTTCCGATCTTGAGCTTCGCGCACGTATCGTTCGCCCAGCGAGAGCGCCTGCGCCGGCCCGATGTTGGCGATGATCTCCTTCCACGGCGGAGGGGCAGGGGCAGCGCCTCCGTGCGCGGCCAACGCTTCATCCACGATCGCCTCGTTGGAATACCCGCCGTTGTCATTGGGAGTGTATTCGACGGCGTCGTTGGTGGCATACGCGATGGCGTATGACTTTGCAAACTCCTCTGGGTCCAGTGAGACGTTTGAATAGTGGGCCATCTTTTTGTTCGTCCTTTCTCCAGAACGGCGTGGCCAGCCTTCGGCCCCGCGCTCGGCTTTAAGCAGCTGCAATCTTCAGCTTTTTCACCTTCATACTTCTAGTAACAGCCGTAGTGGAGGGATATGCGCCGCCGCGCGCTGGCGAGGCCTAGTTTAACCGAGGGGAAGACTTGTCTGGGCATGCGGAGACCTAATCCGCAGGCGGGGAAGCTAAGCGAATCGTATGTGCGCGGCGCCGACGGCGTCAAGCAGTCTTTTCGGGAGCCAATGTGCTGCTGGCTTGCCCATTAGACTATTCTTGTTTGGCGCCGCGGAATATGTTGGATCTCTCCGGCTCGCAAGGCTCTATGAATCGAATCTCCTTCGAAGAAGTCGAACAACAACTCGCATCCGTCCTCCGCAAGCTCGGATTCTCCGAGCCGCGTGCGCAAATGTGTGCGCGGCTTTTTGCCGAGACAACTTGCGACGGCGTTTATTCGCATGGCATCAACCGCTTCCCCCGCTTCGCCGCCATGATCCGCAATGGCGCGGTCGATCCCGATGCCGAGCCCGAACTGATCGCTCATTTCGGCGCACTGGAGCGCTGGGACGGACATCGTGGCCCAGGCAATCTGAATGCGTATGCGTGCATGGAACGAACTCTGGCGCTCAGCCGCGAGCACGGTATTGGATCCGTCGCTCTGGGCAACACCAACCACTGGATGCGCGCAGGCACCTATGGATGGCAGGCTGCCGAGGCAGGCTTCATCGGCATTTGCTGGACGAACACCATGCCCAATATGCCCGCGTGGGGCGGGGTCGATCCATGCATTGGCAATAATCCCCTGGTCATCGCCGTGCCCCGCGAGAAGGGGCCTGTTGTGCTGGATATGGCAGCGTCCCAGTTCTCTTATGGCGCCATCGAGAGCTACAGAATGCGCGGTGAACTGCTGCCGATCGATGGGGGCTTCGACTTGGAGGGCAACCTCACGCGCGATCCAGCCGCCATTGAGAAATCGCAGCGCCCGCTCTCCATCGGATACTGGAAAGGCTCCGGGCTTGCCGTCGTGCTGGACATGGTTGCGGCGATGACTTCGCTGGGCAAGGCGACCCATCAGCTTGCGGCGGATCCTCTGCGGGAGAGCGGCCTCTCGCAGGTCTTTATTGCATTGAACCCGGCGGCCTTTGGGCCTGAGCCGCGAGCCGCGCAACTTGCCGACGACATTGTCGCCTCGCTGCATCGCTCCCGGCCCGCGAAAGAGGGCACGAAGATACGCTATCCGGGAGAGAAGACTCTACGCATCCGCGCCGAGAATCGCGAACTGGGCCTACCTGTTGAACCGAAGGTCTGGGAACAGATTCTGGCGATGTAAGATGGTTTTGATTACGATGCTGATTCAGGAGGCGCAGTGGCCACCCTTTCCGAGAAACTTCTTCTCAAGGATCACAGCGAGATCCTCGTTCTCAATGCACCTGAGAGCATCGAGCCGGAACTAGCCCGCTTGCCCGTGGCCTCGATTCATCGCAGCCTCAAGGGACTCCGGGATGTCCGCTTCTCTCTCGCCTTCGTCACCCGCCAAGACGAAGTGGATGCACTTGTCCCCCAGCTCGCCGCACGAGGCAAAGGCGACGCCGCACTCTGGTTCGCCTATCCCAAGGGAACATCGAAGAAATTCAAATGTGATTTCAATCGCGACACAGGCTGGAGCGCCTTGAAGGCCGCGGGATTTGAAACCGTGCGCTCAATAGCCATCGATGAGGACTGGACCGGGCTTCGCTTCCGCCGCAAAGAGTACATCAAGGCGCGATCCAAACCAGCCGAATAGACGACCGGCTGACTCCGCTTACACCGCTAACTCCTCAAGCTCCGCTAGACCGCAAACAACCCCGGCAAAACCTCCCCAGCCTTGCCTTCCACCACATGCGTAAAGGCCGAAGCATTCAACGGCGCCTCCGGTCCCACATACACCGTTCGCGCCCCACGCTGCCGCGCCCAATGCACAAAATTGGCCGCCGGATAAACCGACCCTGAAGTTCCCACCACCACCATCAGCGTCGCCTTCTGGATCTCATCCTGAATCCGCTCCATCTCCAGCGGAATCTCGCCAAAGAAAACAATGTGCGGACGCAATCGTCCGCCGCAAGCGCACCGCCCCACCTCGTCCAGGCTCTTGTAAACCTTCCGATCCTCAACCGGCGGCCGTCCGCACTCCCGCTCGCACCGCGCTTTGGTCAGTTCTCCATGCATGTGAACCAGCCGCACCGACCCCGCCCGCTCATGCAGGTCGTCCACATTCTGCGTGCAAAGAAAAAAGCGCTCGCCCAGCCGCGCCTCCAACTCCGCCAGTGCAACGTGTGCCGGATTCGGCTCGGCCTTCGCGCCATCCGACCGACGCCCCGAGTAGAACTCCCACACCAGCGCAGGATTCCGCTTCCACGCCTCCGGTGTGCAAACATCCTCGATCGAATGCCCCGCCCACAACCCGTCCGACGCGCGAAAGGTAGGCAGCCCGCTCTCCGCGCTGATCCCGGCGCCAGTTAGCACAAAGACCCGGTCATCCGGCGCAATAGAAATCTTGGTCATGTTCCAAGTCCCTTGAACTTCCCTTATGGGATTCGTCCAACCTCGGTGGGAGTGCCTTTTGCTGACCACTGATCACTGATCACTGACCGCTGCTTTCAGGGCTCCAGCAATACCTTTCCCGTCGTCTTGCGCGCCTCAAGATCGCTCTGCGCCTGCGCCGCATCGGCCAGCGAATAGATATGCTCAGTCCGCAGCTTCAGATCGCCCTTCGCCGCCCAACCCAGCACATCCCCGGCGCGAGCTTCCAGTTCCGCCCTTGTGGCGATGTAGTGCCACAACGTAGGCCGCGTCACGAACAGCGACCCCTTCCCGCTCAGTTGAATCAGGTCGAACGGCGGCACAGGTCCGCTCGACGCGCCAAACAGCGCCAGTAGCCCGCGCGGCCTCAGGCAGTTCAGGCTGCCTTGAAAGGTCGTCTTGCCCACCGAGTCGTACACCACGTCCACGCCTTTGCCGGCCGTGAGCCGCTTGACCTCCGCCGGAAAATCCTGCTCGGTATACAGAATCACATCGGAAGCGCCCGCCTCGCGCGACAACTCCGCCTTGGCAGCCGTCGAAACAGTTGTAATCACCCGCGCGCCCAGCCGCACCGCCATCTGCGTCAGCAGCAGCCCCACGCCCCCGGCTCCGGCGTGAACCAGCGCCGTGTCCCCGGCCTTCAGCGGGAAGGTCGAGTGCGAAAGGTAATGCGCCGTCATTCCCTGCAGCATCGCGGCCGCAGCCTGTTCCGGGCTCAGCCCATCCGGCGTCTTCACCAGTTGCGTTGCGGGAACCAGCGCGTACTCGGCATAGCTGCCCAGCACGCTCACCGAGGCCACCGCATCCCCCGCAACAAATCCTGTTACGCCCGGACCCAGTTCCTCCACCGTGCCCGCAGCCTCGCTGCCTGGCGTCAGCGGAAGCGAGGCCTTGTATACGCCCTTGCGAAAATACACTTCAATGAAGTTGACCCCGGTAGCCTCAACGCGGATCAACACCTGCCCAGGTCCCGGCTCGGGAATGGGCAAATCGGCCAGCGTCAAGACCTCCGGCCCGCCTGTCTCGTGAATTTGGATAGCTTTCATGCCACGGCCAGAATGCACCCTCAGACCCGCCTGCTGCAAGGGGCAAGAATAGGGAACAGGGAACAGGGAACAGAGAGCCAAAACCCCGCCCAGGTATTGCCCAGGCGGGGATTCTATTTTCTTTCTGTTCCCTGTTCCCTATTCCCTGTTCCCTGTTCTTCAGTCCCTGTCCGATATCATGCTCTGCTCTTCCGCAGAATTCAGACGCACGAGGCGTTGGACCGCATACGGGGTGCGCTGCTGGCCGGTGTGATAGTGACGCACAAGCAACTCGCCAAGAAGCCCGATGGCCAGCATCTGGATGCCGGCAACAATCAGCACCGCCCCGATCACGAAGAGCGGCCCATGCTGATCCATTACGTTCTGGTGGGGCTGCAGAACCTTCATCCCCAGCAATATTGCCGAGATGACGCTGCCCACCATGATGCCCAATGCGCCGAAGCCGCCGAAAAAGTGCAGCGGACGGCCCATGTACTTGAGCAGAAACCGGATGGTCAGCAAATCGAAGAAGACGCGGAATGTGCGCCCGATCCCGTAGTGGCTCTTGCCCCGCTCGCGGTTCATGTTCCTGATCGGGATCTCGCAGATCGACGCGCCATACCAACTGGCCAGCGCGGGAATGAAGCGGTGCATCTCCCCATACAGCGGAATATTCTGGATCACCTCACGGCGATAGGCTTTGAATGTCGTCCCGAAGTCGTGAATATCCACGCCTGACAGCTTGGCCATCAGCCAATTCGCGCAGTGCGAGGGAATGCGCCTCATCATCAGGTTGTCGATGCGAACCTTGCGCCAACCCGACACCACGTCATATCCCTCCTCGAGCTTCTCAATGAAGTTGGGTATATCGTTCGGGTCGTGCTGCAGGTCGCCATCCATGGCCAGGATAAACTCGCCCGAGGCATGGTCGAATCCGGCTGCCAGGGCCGAGGTCTGACCAAAATTCCGCCGCAGCTTCACCACCAGCACCCGGCTGTCCACCGCCGCAATCTCTTCCAGCAGCTTATACGTCCGGTCGCTGGACCCATCTTCCACCAGCACCAGCTCGAAGCTATCGCCCACCTGCTCCATCGCCTGCTTCAGGCGCGCGTATAAGGCCGTTACGTTCTCCTCTTCATTGTGGAACGGAACGACAATGGAATACTTGGCCATATCGTCAGTATAGATGCACTGTCAAGAAAAAAAGCTGGACTTCGTGACGGAATAAACGCCAAATCATGCCAGATCGGAATGCGCCATGTGCGCGGCAGCGAACAAGACCTACCCCTCCAGCTCGTCGAGCATCGCCTGCATCTCACTGAGCGCATGGCTGTTCCCGCTGCGAACAGCGCTCGAAATTCCCGCCTTCAGCCGCTCGATTGCCTCCGCTGTCCGTGCTGCCTTGGCCAGCGTTTGTGCTGCCATAAAGTATCCGGCCGTATAGCCAGGATCATTCGCCAGCAGCGTGTCGAACTCGCCCACTGCCGCCGCCGTCTCACCACGATTGGCCAGCTCCATCGCCATGCCGTAGCGGGCAAAGCTATTCTTCGGGTCCAGTTCCAGAATTTCCCTGAGCCCCGCGATCTTGTCCACCTTGTCCATCCTGTACCTGTCCGGCCCCGGTTTCCGCCGTTGCCGATTTGCGTAATTGGCCGCGATTGCCGAAACTGGAACTGTACGCCTCGTCCCTGGGCCTGTAAGGCCTGCCCAGCCCGGCCGCCGCCAGTTCCATTGTAGAGGCCGGCCTTCAAGACTCGGCAGCAAAGCCGAGGCGAACCCTGAATGGAGTAATCGCAGAATGAGTTCCACCCAGACTCTCAACCAATCCAACCCGCCAGTGCGCACCGTCGCAAGCACCCAGTCGGAGATGACCGAGATCATCCTGCCCAACGACACCAACATACTGGGCAGCTTGCTCGGCGGACGCCTGATGCACTTTATCGATCTGACCGGCGCCATGGCCGCCTATCGCCACTCCCGCACCCACGTCGTCACCGCCGCCATGGACCACATCGACTTCATCCGTCCCGTGCACCTGGGCGATCTGCTCACCCTCAAGTCCAGCGTCAACCGCGCCTTTTCCACCTCGATGGAAGTGGGCGTGAAGGTCTGGGCAGAAAACACCCGCACCGCCGCGGTTGCCCACGTCGCCAGCGCTTACCTGGTCTTTGTAGCCATCGACCAGCAGGGCCGCCGCCAGCAAGTTCCTCAACTGCTGCCCGAGACCCCCAACGAACTCCGCCGCTACGAGGATGCCCTGCGCCGCCGTGAGCATCGCGAGGCGGAATCTGCTCGCCGCAAAGAGGCGCACATCGTAACCACCGCCCAGGAAGTTGCAGCAGACATCAAACCCTGAGGAAACAAAGCGACATTTCAATCTCAATTGGAACTGGGTTTCAACCCCCAGCCCCCAACCCGGCCCAACAAAGGAGCAACAAATCCATATGGCCCATTCACCTGCCATGCCTTCCCCCGTGGCTTTGCCCGGCGTCTCCAAGATCGTAGCCATCGGTTCCGGCAAAGGCGGAGTCGGCAAAACCACAGTCGCTGTCAACCTGGCCATCGCACTCTCGCGCCTCGGCCAGCGCGTAGGACTCATCGACGCCGACATCTACGGTCCCAACGTTCCGCTCATGATGGGCTCAACCCAACAGCCGAATGTCGGACCCGGCAATATCATCGAGCCCAACCTGACCCACGGCATCAAGACCATCTCGATCGGCTACATCTCGCCCGGCGACAAGCCTCTGGTCATGCGCGGCCCCATGCTCCACCAAATCATTCGCCAGTTTCTTCAACAAGTCGAATGGGGCCAGCTCGACTACCTCATCGTCGATCTCCCTCCAGGGACCGGCGACGTCGTCATCTCCCTCGTGCAGACCGTTCCTCTCACTGGCGCGATCGTGGTCTCAACTCCAAGCGATGTCAGCCTTCAGGATGCGCGCAAGGCCCTCGAGATGTTCGCCCAGGTCAACGTGGAAGTGCTCGGCATCGTTGAAAACATGAGCCACTTCACCTGCCCCCACTGCCACCAGGAGATCGACATCTTCTCCCGAGGCGGCGCCGAGCGCACCGCAAAGCAATTCAACATTCCTTTCCTCGGCTCCATCGAGCTGGTGCCCGCCATCCGTGAAGGCGGCGACCGCGGCCTGCCCGTCGCCCTGGCCGGCCCCAAGAGCCCCCAGGCGGCCGAGTTTTACGCCATCGCCGAGAAAATGATGCCTCTCGCCGAAGCCGCCGCTGCCGCCGCCACCGATGTCATCGAGATCAGCTAGACGGGAACAAGCCGCAAGGGCCTTTTTTTAAGCTGAAACGCACAAAGAGCGAGGCGCAAGCCTCGCTCTCTGCGTCCGCAGTTGCAATCTACCGCCAGTGCCCTTCTACGAGCACCCAATGGTCGCCTTTGTGCACCCACTTGTGCGCAACCCAACGCCCGCCGGGATGTGGCGGACGGTCCCAGCGGCCGGGGGTCCAGATGTATTGGCCGCCTTCGTAGCGATGATAGCCGTCGATCCACACGTAGCCACGGTCCGGCGGCGGTGGCCGGCGCTCAACAATGGGAGCCGGTGGTGCTACGCGAATGACAACCTGCGCAAACGCTGCCGCAGGCACCAGTGTGAGAGCAAGCAAAATTGCCAGTGCAATCTTCTTCATGGCGAATCCATTCCTCCAGGGGTTTAAGTGCCTGCCGGAATCTTGCGTGCGTTCCGGCGCGTTTCTCATATCAACGTCGAGCTGCGGGAATAGTTGCGCGTCACAGGTGACCCGCACTCACATCCTTTGTACAGCCCATGTCGTCATCCAAGGTGAGCCGGATTGCTCAGTCCCCGTCAATCTCTTCCCCCAGCGCCTCCGCAGCCGTAACGCAAGCCGCGCGATCCACATCCAGGTGCGTCACCAGCCGAATCGTATCCTTGCCTACGGCGCTCATCAGCACACCGCGCGCTTTCAGCCGATTCGCCAGCTCCGCTGCACTTCGCCCTCCCGTCAAGCTGAAGACCACGATGTTGGTCTCCACGGAATCCAGCTCGATCTCGACGCCTTCCATGTTCGACAATGCCTCAGCCAGCAGCCGCGCATTCGCGTGGTCCTCGTGCAGCCGCCCCGGCCCTTGCTCCAGCGCAATCAGTCCCGCCGCGGCCAGCACACCCGCCTGCCGCATTCCCCCGCCCAATGCCTTGCGGAAGATGCGCGCCCGCTCCATCTGCTCCGCCGATCCCGTCAGCATCGACCCCACCGGCGCGCCCAGCCCCTTTGACAGGCAGAACATCACCGTATCGAATCCGCTCGTCAGCGTCTTCACATCCACACCCAACGCCACAGCCGCATTGAAAATCCGCGCTCCATCCAGGTGAACCGGGAGCTTCCGCTCCTTCGCGCCCATCCAAATCTCTTCCAGCACAGGCAGCGGCGTCACGGTTCCACCCGCGAGATTCGCCGTATTCTCAATCTCAATCAGCCCCGTCGCCGCACGAAACGCGCCACGCCCAGTGATCGCGGGCTCAATGTGCTTCCAGGTCAAGATTCCCCGCTCGGCAACAACCGCCCGCACCAGGCAGCCGGAAAACACCGCTGTCGTGGCCATCTCCCAGTCCAGAATGTGCGCGCGCGACTCCGCGATCACTTCCTGCCCCGGCTGTGTGTGCAGCCGAATCGCAATCTGGTTGCCCATGGTGCCGGTGGGCACAAACAGAGCGGCCTCGCGGCCAAACACCTCGGCAGCGCGCCGTTCCAGCAGGTTCACAGTGGGGTCTTCGCCATAGACGTCGTCGCCCACCTCGGCCGCCGCCATCGCCGCCCGCATCTCAAGCGTGGGCCGCGTAACCGTATCCGAACGCAGATCGATCATTGCTGCCAATTCCCTCTTCCTTCCTCGTCTTTGGATCGTTCCTGAATGGATTTCCAATGAGCGTCTGCATTCGGTCCAATCAACAGAATCAAATCAGCCCGTTCGCCCGCCAACCTGCTAATTCGCTAACGCCGCTTCAGCAGCTAACGGTCCGTGGTAAAACTCGCAAATCCTGAAAACCTTCCCTCAGGGGCTGAAGCCCATCCTTTAGTTTCAACGTCTTACGGCACGACTAAAGTCGTGCCGTTTCAAAACATGACTTTTACCACAGGCTGCTAACGTGCTCACACGGCTGACTCCGCAATGCCCCGCTGTTCCCTGTTCCCTACTCCCTGTTCCCTGCCCTCACGGTATCTGCGCCATTGGCAGCTCGATCACCGGTGTTCGCTTGCCGTCCTTCATCGCGTAAGCCCACAGCCCGTGAAAGTTCTCCCTCAGCCCCGAATGTGCCTTGAGCAGCGCGCTCAGCACGGCAACCGCCTCGGTGCGCAACGCAGCCGGATCGGTCACTCCCGTCGATTCGTAGGTCACGCCCAAATCCGCCTGGTGGAGCGAAGCGTCCAGCCGGATCGCGTCGATCTTCCACGTGCGCGGACCATCCGGAATCGTATAGGGAAAAGCATCCTGCGGAGAATCCTTGATCTGCGCTTGCTCCTGCCCCAGCTTTTCCAGGTTCGGCGAAGAGATGAAGTCCACCGGCATCAGCAGGAATCGCGCCGCCTCGTAACTGAACCACGCGCTCCATTGCTGGTCCGATCGCGCCAGATCGCGGGCGTGCGTCCAGTACCACACCCCATCGTGTCCATCGAAGATTCCCTGCCGCACTGACAACCCGGCCAGCTTCCATGCCGCGGTTGCACCAGTCGGGTCCCAGGCCACAATGATTCCCATCTGCCCGCCCAGGGCAGCCCCCTCGGCATCGGCCAGCACCACCGCATACCGCCCCGGCGGCAATGCCCGCATCGTAATGGTCACCGTCAGCGAACCGCTTGAGTTCGAGCAGAAGAACTGGGTATCGGCCGGCGTCGCCAGGCTGCTCGCGTCCAGCAGGTACACGTTCCGCAGTTGCACCTGCCCGCCCTTCATCAGCGGAGCGGCAGCCTCGACAGCCCCGCGAATCCCATCCCACTCCGCCGCTTCGGCCGGAAACAACGCGGCTTGAAGCGAGGCATAATCCTGCTGCACCACGGCTTCAGACAGCCGTCCGCCGATCGCCATCAGCGCGCTGCGATCCTGCGCCGGCAACTCCGCCTGCGTCACGCAACTCGTGGCCTGACTCGCCACCGGCATCGCCAGCAGAACCGTGGCTGCCAAAACCTTCCAGCAGAGGCGCATCTCCCCAGGCATCCTAAGACATCCTCTCTGCCCAGCGAAACTCTTCTTCGAGCGTCTCCGGGCCACTGTTAGTCTAGTACAGTGGAGCGGCATCGGATTTGCCGCATCCCATCGCTCAACCAAGTCAACCCGCCGCTGCCGTCCCTGGGGAACCGATGCTCATGCGCTCAACCATCCCGCTGCAATCGCGAAAGGGGCCGGGCTCTAGCCCTTGCACAGGCAAAGGTGAATCCGCGCGGGCCTTATCCCTTGAGGGATTCGTTCGGCGGACCTCTCGCTTGTTTTGTCCTCTGTTGGTAGCCTTTGCAGCCGTCTCCGCGGCTCTTTTGCTGTTTGGATCCCACCCGCTTGCTGCGCAGGCGCCTGCCGCATCCCCCGCATCCGCCGCTTCGCAAAAGCCCGTTCACCACCACAACCGCCCCAGCGCCGCCCATCCGAAGATTGTCCCGGCTCAAGTTGCCCCTGCCCCCATCACTCCTCCACCGCCCGCACATCCCGATTGGCCTGTCAACGACCGCCCGGCCCAGGCCTCCGTCGTCTGGGACAGCCAAGGCCTCCGCATCAATGCCCAGAACTCCAGCCTCCAGCAGATCTTGAAAGATGTCTCCACCGTTACCGGCGCCAAGGTCGAGGGATTGGCTGCCGATGAGCGGATTTTTGGCGTCTACGGCCCCGGCCAGGCGCGCGACGTGCTCTCCCAGCTTCTGCAAGGCTCAAGCTACAACGTCATGATGATTGGGGACCAGGGCCAGGGAACGCCGCGACAGATCCTGCTCAGCGCCCGCCGCACGGGCGACACGCAGCCAGCCGCAAATAACAGTCCGGCAAGCGGCAGCGACGACGATAACGAAGCCGAAGAACCGCCCCAGCCTCAGGCTCAGCCCCCCGCGGCCATCCGCCCAGGCTTCGCGCCCGGCGGAGCGCCACGCACTCCCCAGCAGATCATGCAGGAGATGCAGCAGCGCCAGCAGCAAATTGAACAGCGCGCCAATCCGCCAAATTAAGATGAGATGAATATCAATCCTGTTCCGGCAATCGGGGTGTGCGACGCCGATAATAACCGGGCAAACGGGCTGAAATTCCCACATTGCGATACGGTGGTAGCGTTCCTCTGCATGGCCTTCCGGCGCAATCCATTGATTCTGCTTCTGTTATTCTCCAAGAAGCTCAGGGTTTCAGAGTTTTAAAGGTATACCCCCGGGGGGTTGGGGGGGGGTAGGGGGGGTATCTAAATGGGGTACGGACCGGGCACATCCCTGACAGATTGGACCGGGGACATATCGAGCAGATTTCGTGGTTCGGAATTGGCGTGGCTTCTCCATTTGTCCTCTATGAACCATTTTGCGCCGGGCGACCGTTAAATTCTGCAAGATGATTTCGAAATGCCTGTGGAAATGTGAATGGGGTTCTCAAAAGTTCTTCGCGCACTTCATCTTCGCGCACTTCAAATGATATGTAGCAGCCGGAGTCAATCATCAAGTTTAGCCAACCCGGAATCAAGAAAGCTCTTGACATGCTTCCCAGTCCCCATCATCTCAACTGATCCCTGATCCCTGATCCCTGATCCCTGATCCCTGCCGTTCACGACACTCGCGCCGCTTCTGGCTGCGCCTTCATCGCCACGGTCCGAGCCCGCGGACGCATCAGCGCAAATCCCACGCGAAGAATGCCATAAGCCGCCAGAATCCCAAACGCCATCGAGCCCACCGACGCGCAAATCAACATCGCCAAATTCAACAAATCTTCCATTGTCCCCGCTCCAAAAGCATTTCTGCGATTGTCGCAGAATAACCCCTGCATTGGGGTCTATAGGTATTGCCAAATGGGATACCCTGGCCCAGATTGGCATGCAGCAGACGGATTGGCCCGCAATGGAACGCTTTACGCAGGCAAGCTTAGGCCGAAGTCTTTCCACGCGGTTATCTGCCCAGCCAGCCGCCATCCACAGCCAGAATATGTCCGTTGATGTAGTTGCTGGCCGGCGAAGCCAGAAAGACCACCGCTCCGGCCACGTCTTCAGGTGCGCCCCAGCGGGCAGCCGGGATGCGCTCAAGGATCTGCCGCGAGCGAACCGGATCGTTGCGCAGGGCCTCGGTGTTGTCGGTGTCCATGTAGCCCGGCGCGATGGCGTTTACCTGCACGCCTCTTTCCGCCCATTCATTCGCCAGCGCCTTGGTCAGTTGTGCAACACCGCCTTTGGCGGCGGCATACGAAGGCACCCTCACGCCCCCTTGAAAGCTCAGCAGCGACGCGATGTTGACGATCTTGCCGGAGCCCTGCGCCAGCATGTGCCGGCCGGCGCTCTGGCTCAGGCGAAAGACGCTGGTCAGATCGGCCGCCAGCACCTCATCCCAGTCCGCTTCGCTGAAGTCCACAGCCGGTGCGCGCCGAATGATCCCTGCATTATTGACCAGGATGTCGATGGAGCCGAGCGCCGCGACGGTTTGCGCAATCAGCTCCGGACAGCGGCCGGGATAGCGCAGATCGGCGACCAGTTCAACGTGCCGCACGCCTGTCGCGGCAACGCTGTCCGCGTTCGGCGCCTCCTGCGAACCATGCAGCGCCACGTTCGCGCCCGCTTCGGCAAGGGCCAGGGCGATGGCCGCGCCCAACCCCCGCGATGAACCGGTGACGAGCGCGTTTTTGCCGGTGAGTTTAAATGAGTCGAGGATCAACCAGTTGCTCCCTTGGCTCTCGGAATGCTCTCTTGATTTCTGCTCGTGCTTATCTCCGGCGCCATCGCACCGATTACAGCAGCTCCGCAATCCGCAGCGCGTCCATGTCTGAGTAGACCTGGTTCTCTCCGCCCATGCCCCAGCAGAAGGAGTAGCTGGCCGTGCCAACCCCGGCATGGATCGACCAGCCGGGCGAGATAGCCACCTGTTTGTTGGCGACGATCAGATGCCGAGTCTCCTTGGCCGGTCCCATCATGTGAACCACCCGATGATCCTCCGGCAGGTCGAAGTACATATAAATCTCGGACCGCCGCATATGTGTGTGCGGGGGCATCGTGTTCCACACGCTGCCTGTCGCCAGTTCCGTAAAGCCCATCACCAGTTGGCAGCTCTTCGCGCCTTCCAGGTGGATGAGCTTGTTGATGGTGCGGCGGTTCGCCGTGGCGCCGTCGCCGAGCGTGAGAGGCGACCGCTGGTCGGCGCGCACGACTGCTGTGGGATGGACGGCATGAGCCGGATAACTCAGCAGATAGAATTCAGCAGGCTTGTCCGCGCTCACGCTCGAAAATGAAATGCTGTGCTCGCCCTTGCCGATGTAGAGCGCATCCCTGTTTCCCAGCGCATGCTTCTCGCCATCCACATCCACGGCTCCATCGCCGCCAATGTTGAACACGCCCAGTTCGCGCCTTTCAGTAAACGAGGTCGCCCGCAGTTCCTTCGGGCAGGGCAGCGCCAGGGGCGAAGCCAGCGGCACCGCGGAGCCAATGACCGTGCGGTCCAGATCGACGTACACAAGCTGCACCTGGTCCGGAGTGAAGAGATCTTCGAGCAGAAACGTGGCGCGCAACTCCGCCGTAGACATGTGCGGATAGCGAACTACATCCGCCATTTGCAAAACTTTCATACCATCACCTGCGGTTACACCTAACACCAGTTTAAACGCATCCGCTCCGAATTTGTGGGACAGCACCGTGCCGCTACGAGTTTGGCGCTTGCCCAAGGAAGACCGGAGCGATGTGCCGGGCGTACAGGTTCTCCGTCACGTTCTTCGCGATCACAGCCTCATTGGCCTCGAGCAGGCCGAGATAGCGGGGACCCATCTTTGCCGCAACTTTGAATCCAACATGCAGCAACTGGCGAAGACTCGAGTTGTAAGCCGGTGAGCGAGGATCGTGACGCAAGGCAGAGGTAAACTGCGCGGAGGTCCACTGGTTCACTTCCGCGGGCGAGGGAAGTTTGGCCGGGTCGATGTCGATGACCGTTGCATAAGGCGCGCATAGCTCGGCGGAGTGGGCAAAGGCCTCGGCATAGATCTCCTTGGCCAAGGCAAGACCGTCGCCCCCAGCCTCGGCAAGGCCGATCAGTTCTTCCAGCCAGTTGGTGCCGGCAGTCTTCAGATGCACGCCAGTCGAGAATTCCATCATCGAAGCGTAGATGGCGGGGTAAATTGAGAACTTGTCGCTGCCGGAGTGGACGCTCAGCTTGAGGTTCCGGGGCAATCCGTAGCTGGCCACGGCGTGGCGAATGGCGGCCATGTCCAGCGCCATCTCGCGGGCAAACTGGCTCGCATCCCCCACGTAATCCACGCCCTTGTTGAAGCGTCCGCTGAACTTGGGAGCGATCGTCTGGATCGGAATGCCTTCGTCGGCAATGGCTGCCAAAATAATCAGCAGCTCTGCCGGAGTCTGCGCGAAATCGGTCTCGTCCATCGACACTTCGGAGATGAATGTGCCCTTCCCCTTTGCCGTCTCGATAGTGCGGTAGATCTTGCCTGCCTCTTGAATCGCGAAAAGGAATTTGGCGGCGGTCTGCCCAAGGAGCTCAGCTGTAATTTCGATGCTCTCACCGGCCCCTTCCATCTGGGTGGTCCCGAGGAGCTCCGAGTGCTTCTTCACGAACGCATCGATCGACGCCTGCTCGGCGGGTTTGCCAATGTAGTCGGCCACGTCCATGGTGTAGAAGTCGCAGGAAGCCAGAAAGCGGTCCACGGTGGAGAGGTTGATATGGTCGGCGTCGCAAAAGTAGGGGAGCTTCCAGCCAAGTTCCGCGACCGCGGCATCGGCTGCGGCGCGGACCTGAGACGGCTCCGAACCGATGATCGCATGTTCCCGATTGGACTTGTTCCACACCGGAATTACATCCACGCCCGCCTTGGCAGCGAGGATGCACGCTTCGAGTTGAGCTTTAGCCTGGTGCGCAAATCGATCGCCCACGCCAATCGAGAATCTGTCAAGTATCGCCATGATTGTCTCCAGAACCCTTCCACGCCCAACCCCGCAAGAGGTCAGACCACCAGTAGAATACACGCCCGCGCGGAATTGCGCTAGCGCTTGCCGCTATTCCCTGACCTTGATCACTACGTAGCTGTATGTGGTTCCCGAAGCAACAACCAACTGGTGCGGCGTCCCTGCCGGAATATGCACGATATCGCCAACCGAGATGGTTTGGACGATCCCATTTTGAATGCCGCTGCCCCTCGTTTCCCCATCGCTTCCGGTGTGCGGATCGATCACCGTTCCGCCTGTGATCAGAGTCGCTTTGCCCTCGGTCACCAGCATCACGTCATCGTAGTGGGCGTGAATCTCGCCTCCGCCACTCGTCGTTCTTGCGTTGAGCCGCAGCGCATGGCTTCCGTAATCGGCGAGCGTCGAACTCGTGCTGCCCTTGGCCTTGGCCTGATCGGCCAATTGCGCAAGCAGGCCGTGCACATCGGCGGCAGAGAACACCTGCGCCGCCGCCGGTCCCGGCGCCTGTCCCGGCCCCTGTGCTGCGCTGGCGGGAGTGAAAAAGATCGCCGGCGCTGCCAGCACCAGGCAGGCAAAGCCGGTCACAAACCACTTGAGCGAACTGCGCATTGGAAAGCCTCCTGTCGATGCGTCTTATCGCGACGTTTGCCGCGGCGTTTTGTCGCCATTTTGATCAATTTGTCCGCTGCCCCTCAAGCCTTGCGAAACGCGCGTCATCGTTGTCCGGGGATTCGCTGCTTCAAACTCCACGCGAAGAGCCATGCCAGCAGGAGGTCTCCCTCCGCGCCCTTCACAGCGTCTTGCTGTCAATGCTGCTCAGCGTTGCGTCCGCTGCCGCGCGGCTCCAGCCGATGCGAAGGTCCTTCACATCGTGCAAAGCGAATGCGCCGTCGGCCCCGCGAGGAGCGGTAACGGCGAAGAAATCCGCGCGCTCCACTCCCGTCAAATAGAACGCGGGACGCGCGTCCGGAGCGGTATTCGCAATCTCCACGTGGCTCATCTCCACATTGCGCATGTGCCGCATGAAGAACCCGGAAGCCGGCATGGGACCGAACATCCCCGGCTCAGGGTACTTGTTCTCGAACTCCGGCGGCTGAACCTTGGCGTCCTCGGCCGTTCCGCCGCCCACCGTCTCGATATAAATGTTCGAAAGCTTTACATCTTCGATCGGGAAGCCCGGAATTCCGCTCAAAACGGAGCTGACTTTCAACGGTGCGTTGTAGCATTCGAGATTGCTCACCAGGATGCGCTTGACACTCCCCACCTTGGTGGTTTCTTTGGGGCCGCGCAGCCGCGATCCGAGGCGCATGAACAAGGGCCCTGAGACAAGGTCGCGCATGGTCGTGTTGGTGATGGTAATGTCCTCAAGCAATGCGCCATCTACCGATTCCAGAGCATAACCCTGGCAGCCTTCGAAGACGCAGTTCGAGATGGTGATGTTAATGAATCCGCCATTCGATTCTGTTCCGCATTTAATGCGTCCGGTGTGCCCAACCCGGATCGAAGGGTCATTCACAAACTTCTTATAGGTTCCATCCAGCACCGTCCCAAGCTCATAAGTGCCAGTTACCCAGCAATTGGTGATAGTTACATTTCTCGTAGCGCGCGCATAGCCCAGCGCATAACTCGACTTAGGGCAGATCCCATCGTCCCATGGCGAGTTGACGGTGCAGTTGGAGACGCGCACGTTCTGGCAGCAATCGATGTCCATGCCGTCCCGATCGGTGTCGATCTTGAGGTTGTCGATGGTCAGATTGTCGACGCCGGTCAGCAGAAGGCCAAAGTGGCCGCCCTTCAGAATCGAGAAATCGCGCAGAATAACGTTGCGGCAATTCTTGAGCGCGATGGCCTTGTTGCCCACCCCAGACTGTTCGGCCCTGTAGATCGGGTAACTGCCGCGGGCGGCGCGGCCCGCGCCGAAGCTGAGGCCTTTCCCCCAGATCAGCCCTGATCCCGTGATGCTCAAGTCGTGAAGGTCTTCGCCCCATAGCAGCGAGTTATGCCAGTGGTTATGGCCGTAATCCTGATAAGCGTCCCAGGCGGTATTCGGCTCGGCAGCATCGTAGACACCACCGTTATAGCCCGTCTCCTGACCGGGGAGCGGCGAGTCGGCAGCCACGATTGTGCTGCCCTGCTCAAGGTGCAGGTGAACCTGGCTCTTGAGGCGAATCGAGAAACAGAGATAAGTTCCCGCGGGAAAGACCACCACTCCTCCGCCCACGGCCGCGGCAGCTTCGATGGCACTGTTGACGGCTTTCGTGTCCACCGTCTTGCCGTCCCCCGTCGCGCCATATTTGCGAACATCGAAAACAGCCTGGGGCGCCGCGGATGCCGTGACCGCTTCTTGCGCCGTAGCCGCAAACGAAACCGCGGGAATTGCGGCAGCCGCCATGCCGAAGCTGCCCGTGCGCAGAAAATCGCGGCGCATCGCATTGAATGTCTTCATCGAAATGTCCTCCTGGAACTGGATTGCGGGTCGTTGATGGCGATGGAAAGCCTTGTGCGCCCAACTCGGTGCGCCCAGCTCTGTGCGCCTCGCCGTGGCGTCGGAAAGGTGAACCGCTGAGGAACCCTATCCTCGATTGCCGGCGATTGCCGGCCAAAGTCAATCTGAGAACGAGGCCAATCTTAGTCCAGATGAAAGACCTCTTCAAGCGGGTGCATATTGTCATCCGCTTCACCGGGCATCCCCTCGAAAAAAGTAGACATCTCCGCCTGCCATCGCGCGTTGACCGCATAGGTCTTCATCGCGGCGCGGCATTTCTCAAAGTCGTCCGCCTCAAGATAGCCGACGAGCAGGCCGTCCGGCCCCAGAAAGATCGAGTAATTGCGCCACCCGCTGAGGCTGAGAGCTTCGAGCATCTCTGGCCATATCTGGGCGTGGCGCGCCTTGTACTCCTCTACCTTCTCCGGGCGGACCTTCAATAAGAAACAAATGCGCATCGGTTCCCTTTCAACTCGGAATCCTCTCCTCGAGCATCTGGCCCTTCGACGAAGCACCAGACACCGTCTACCACAGCCTGAAGCGCCCACAATGGATGCCTCAGGTTGCCTGCCCAATCCCCTCAGCCAGCCGCCAACCTCCAGCATGTACCTGAAGCCGGGTTCGGCAGGTTTCTGGATAGAATTGCATTTCCTATCGAAATGATTCTAATATCGGATTCTGATTTTATGGAACAGCAGCGACCAAAACGGCCAGATTGCGCATTCCCGCCGCCAATCCCAAAAAGCTCCCATACAGAGAGTCGAACCGAGTTGCAGTGTACAACGCATTCCAGACAGAGCACTTTTTCTGGACCGCGAGATGGTGAGTATGCCCTTTCTAACATGTTGCAGAATCAGTCACTTGCACAAGGAGCAATCGAAACATGACGGCTTTCAAGCAGTCTCTTCTGGTTGCAGCGCTCGCGTTCTCGGCACTGGCGCCGTTTGCCTCCCCCGCCCAGACTCCCGTCCGCACTGTCGTCGATTTCAATCCTCAATGGAAGTTTCTCCAAGGCGATGAGGCCAACGCGGCAGAGATCGCCTTCGACGATTCCGCCTGGCGCAGTGTCTCCCTGCCGCATGACTGGAGCATCGCCGGCCCCGTTGACCAAAACAACCTCAGCGGCCCGGCTGGAGCCTTTTTCCCAACCGGGATCGCCTGGTATCGCAAGACCTTTTCTCTGCCCGCGAAAGATACCCATCGCCGCGTCTATATCGTGTTCGACGGAATCATGGCCAATAGCGACGTTTGGATCAACGGCTTTCACCTCGGCCATCGCCCCAACGGCTTTGTAAGCTTCTTCTACGACCTGACGGGCCATGTGCAGTTCGGGTCCTCGGCGCACAACGTAATCTCTGTCCGCTGCGATACATCCCAGCAGCCGGCCTCGCGCTGGTACGAGGGTGGCGGCATCTATCGCCCGGTCCGGCTCGTTCTTATGCGGGATGTGCATCTGGAGCCGTGGAGCACGTTTGTGACAACGCCAGCGGCCACCGCAGGCAAGGCCACGGTCCACGTTGAAACCACGGTGGCGAATGAATCCAGGCTAGCTCGGCAGGCTGAGATCGAAGTCGATTTGATTGCACCCGATGGGAGTGCGGCTGGAAGCTTTGTCACTCCCGGCCAGACCATTGCCCCCGGCGCAAAATCTCACTTCTTCGGAGACTGCCCCGTTCCAAACCCGCAACTCTGGGACATCGATCATCCCTCGCTCTATCGGGTTCTCGTTCGCCTCAAATCCAGCGCCAATCTGGCTCAAGCTGACCCGGTAACCGACGATGAGGAGACTCCCATCGGCATCCGCGAGTTTCATTTCAGCCCCGACACCGGCTTCTGGCTCAATGGCCGCAACCTCAAAATCAAGGGAGTCGCCATCCATGCCGACGGTGGTGCGTTCGGAATCGCCGTGCCCACCGCAATCTGGGAGCGCCGGCTGATTGCGCTGCGCGCCTTGGGCGTCAATGCCATTCGCACCGCCCACAATCCGCCGTCGCCCGAGTTTCTCGACCTGTGCGACCGCATGGGCTTCCTGGTTATGGACGAGATGTTCGATTGCTGGACGGTCGGCAAGAACCCCTACGACTATCACCTTTACTTCGATCAATGGTCGTCGATCGACACGCGCGATACCGTCCGCCGCGACCGCAATCATCCCAGCATCATCCTCTGGAGCGCAGGAAACGAGATTCACGATACGCCCCACGCCGAACTTGCCCACGGAATCCTCGCCCGGCTGATCTCTGTGTTTCACGAAAACGACCCCTCCCGTCCCGTTACGCAGGCCCTGTTCCGCCCCAACGTGAGCCACGACTACGACAATGGGCTGGCCGACATGCTTGACGTGGTGGGTCAGAACTATCGTGAAAACGAGATCCTCGCCGCCCACGATCAAAAGCCGTCGCGCAGCATCATCGGGACGGAAAACACCCTGGATCGCGCGCCTTGGCTGGCTCTGCGCGATCATGCGCCCTACTCCGGCCAGTTCTTGTGGTCCGGCCTCGATTACCTGGGAGAAGCCGGCAAGTGGCCGCTGATCAGCCGCCCCTTTGGCCTGCTGGATCGAACTGCCCTGCCTCACCCGCGCGCCTTCGAACGGCAGAGTTGGTGGGCCGCTGCGCCCAATGTCCACATTGCCCGGCGCGTTGCCGCCGCTGAGCGCTCCGCCATTGATCCCGGTTACGAATCGGTACCGCCGGCCATGCAGGAAACTCTGCTGCTTGACTGGACACCCCGCAACACCGCACCGCACGCTGAATCCGTCGAGGTCTACACCAATTGCGAAGAGGTCGACCTGCTCCTGAACGGCCAATCTCTCGGACGGCAAAAGCTGCATCCGGACGCCTCTCCGCTCACCTGGACTGTGCCCTACGCCCCCGGCTCCCTGAAAGCCGTGGCCTATAACCAGGGCCATCCGGTGGCCGAGGACGAACTCCGCACCGCGGGCAAGGCGGCGCGCATCGTTCTCTCGGCGGACCGCTCCACCGTCTCCTTCGGCGACGATGGGGACGATGTTGTCACCGTCACCGCGACCGCGGTGGACGATGCCGGCGTCAGGGTGCCGGATGCGTCAGATGAAGTCCAGTTCACCGTTTCGGGTCCGGCCCGGGTCGTCGCCACAGACAATGGCGCCATTGTGGACCACGAGTCTTTCCTGTTGCCGCACCACCATCTCTACGCGGGGCGGGCCATCGCCATCCTTCGCGCAACAGGCTCCTCCGGCGCCATCCACGTTGATGCTTCTGCGTCCGGCCTTGCCGGCGGCGATGCCCAGTTCAAGGCAGTTTTCAGACGCCCTGTGGGCTTTGTGCGCGCATTCTAAATGCAGACTTCCCGGGCCCGATTCAACGTTGCCTCCGGCGCCTGACCGGGCACGGCTCTTTTCCAGTCCGCATGACAGAAATATTTTCTTATGAGGAACTTGCAAGCCACTGCCTAAGCCCTGTGCCCGTTAAGCAGATCACAGGCAACGGTACGCCGATGGGTCGTCTGCTGAAGGATTTTCTGGTTCAGTGGTTTTGAGAACCGTCCGGCAGAATGGAGAAATAATTTTTCTATTGACATCCATCCTATAAATGGCTTAACTTTCCGCCGAGGTCAATCTGGACGATTCGGTCCATGCAAAAGACCCTCGCCACGCAAAATCACTCTCGGAGGCTCCCAAGGCGGACGCATGAAAACAAGAAATCCTGCTGATAAAATGAATGTCCGGCGCCAGCGCAGCGCAGGCTGGGCAAGCGTTGCAACAGTCTTACTCGGGCTGGCAATCTGCCTGGGATGGGCGGCTGTGCAAGCCGCGGCACAAACCGGTGGCGACGGCGCCATCGAGGGTACGGTCACGGATGCCACCGGCGCTATGGTTCCCGGCGCCAATGTAACCGCGACAAACGTTGGCACCGGTGTCGCAACGTCGCGACTGGCTTCGGCCGCGGGCTACTACAACATTTCGCCGCTGCAGCCCGGCGCCTACACGGTCACGGTCACAGCCAAGGGATTTGAGATTTTTACGCAGGAAAACATGGCGATCGACGCCTTGCATGTTACTGGTCTCAATATTGCGCTGAAGCCTGGTTCTGAAGCAGTGACGGTCACCGTGAGTGCCGCTCCACCCGCACTGGAGACGACCAACGCCGTCCTTGGCGGAAGCATGGAGAGCGACGTCTACATGGAGCTTCCCCTCCTGGTGAGTGGCAACCAGCAGCGTGATATCACGCAGTTCTCAAACCTGCTGCCAGGCGCGCAGTTGAACCCTGGTGGCCGCTCCTCGGTCGTCAGCGGTACTGCACAACGACTCGGTGAAGAGTATCTCGATGGAATTCCGCTCACCACCATCAGCCAGCAGGGCGACAATCGCCCCATCTTCAATTTGGTGCCCATGGAGTCCATCGACCAGATCCAGGTCATCACCAGCAGCGCTCCCGCCGAGTATCAGGGCGCTGGACTGGAAAACTACAACCTCAAGTCCGGTACCAACAAATATCACGGCACGGTTGCCGATTTCCTCCGCAACACAGTCTTCGATACGTGGGGATACTCCGCGCCTTGGGCCACGGTCACCAATTCAGCCGGCGTGAAAGGCTACCAAAGCGTCGTCGGCACCAAGCCTCCCGATCACCAGAATGAGTTGACAGTCAGCGTCGGCGGCCCCATCAGCATTCCCCATCTGTTTAGTGGGCATGACAAGCTCTTTTTCTATGGAACCTACGACAAGGTCCATACCCGGTCTGCTCCCGCCTATGGCTATGACACCCTTCCCACCACGCTCATGCAGAAAGGCAACTTCCAGGAATTGCTTTCAGTTGCGAACGGTGGACTGGGCAATTCATCCAGCGTCAACTATCCGATCTATGACCCAACATCGTTGGCCTCTTGCACGGCACACAATACGGCAGGCGCGCCTTGCCGCTATCAATACGGTTACGGACCGGGCATTGGCATAGGCGCCAACGGCAATCCGGTGGCTCTCGGCTCAGGTGCGCCCATCAACGTGATTCCGGCTTCACAGATCTCTCCAATTTCACAGAAGATGCAGTCTTTCTTGCCGGCGTTGACCAATCCCACAACCGGCGTCATCACCAACAACTACATTGGCGGCATTCCCAGCGGCTATGACAACTGGCTTTATGCGGGCCACATCGATTACGACATCTCGCCCAAACAGAGACTGTCGATGAGCCTGACCGGTGGAAATCGCCACGCCGTGCCTTATACCTCGGGTACTGCGAACTTGCCCGTGCCATACCTGGCTGCAACCATCTCGACCGTTGCGGGCCACTATGCCGACATCGAGCACACCTATACCATCACTCCCCATCTCGTAAACCAGCTCAAATACGGCTACTCGAATTTTGGCGGGCCGCCGGTGCTGAATAACACAGAGGGGAACTCAATCTATGAGGCGACCACATTCGGCATCACAGGTCTTCCTGCCGGACAAGCCTCGACTGAATTTCCAGGTTCCACTTTCTCTGGCAGTAACAACCAGACCAGCTGGCAGCAGCCTGACGTCACCGCAACCACTGTCAGCAATGCACTTACTCTGGTTGACAACCTGCAATGGGTAAAAGGGAAGCACGCCATTACCGCCGGCATTCAAATCCAATGGCTAGAGGACCAGGCAAGCACCGCCGACGGTCCCTCCACCCCCATTACCCTGGCCTGGAATACCAACGATACGGCCGCTGTAAATGGCACAGCCTATACGGCAAGCACAGGCTACTCCTATGCAAGCTATATGGTCGGCGCGGTGGACAGCAGCGGCGATACCTTGCAGGCTGTTTCGGAGTATGGAGGCCGCTATCATCCCATTGCCCCTTACTTCCAGGACGACTACAAGATCACTAAGAAACTGACCTTGAATCTTGGGCTCCGCTGGGATTACCTTCCCACCTACAACGAAGTCAAGGACCGTTGGGGCTTCCTGGCCCCATACGCGACTAACCCCTATACCCTCAATGCGGGCGTGTTCGAGTACGCTGGCAGCACTGGCGGCTCTGCCATCAGCATCGGCAAGCGCTCACCCGTCAACACCTATTGGAAGAACTGGGGCCCGCGTCTCGGCTTTGCATATTCCTTCAACGACAAGACTGTAATCCGCGGCGGCTTCGGCACTCTTTACTCCCATGCCGGAGGCACTGGCGGAGCGGGCGGGGCCGCTACAGGTACAAGCAATACCGGATTCACAACCCCGGTCACTTTGCCGGCTGCCGGCACCGGTGCCACCGCCGGGCCCAGCTTCTACCTCAACAACAATTCGGCCTTCAGCGCGCAGAATACTAACTACGGCGGCCCTACTTATGTGCTGCCTACTCCAACCGGCCCAACCGCCGCGGCCCAGTCGGCAAATGTGGGCTTCTACGTGAACAGTGCAGGCGGCTTTGTCACGGCAGGCGCTGCCCCCGGCTACCCCGATCCGTATCTTTCGGATCGCGCACCGGAATTCAACTTCTGGAACTTCGGTGTCCAGCGGGAGCTTACCAAGGACATTACGGTCACGGCGAGCTACGCCGGCTCGCAGAGTCACTTCATCGCTGGCGCAGCTACCATGCGCGGCCTGCAGTCAGGTGGCATCAACCCCAAATATTTCGCGCTGGGAGCGGGAACCTATGGAGCGGGTTTGCTCTCAAAGGCGGCTACTGCGGCAAACATCGCGTTGGCGCAGGCCATTATGCCTGGATGTTGCATTTCGCCGTATCCAGGATTTGTCTCGGCAGCAGGCACCACGGCTGGTGCAGCGACAACAACCATTGCTCAGGGTTTGAAGTGGATGCCGCAGTACTCAAGCACCGCCGACACCTGGGGCAACATCGCGAATGCAAACTATAATGCGTTCCAGCTTTCGCTCACCAAGCGCCTGTCTCAAGGGTTGCAATTCACCGTCAACTATACCTACTCCAAGGAAATTGACGATGCCGGCACCAATCGCAGCGGCTGGGCCATTCCATCCAACCTCACTCTCAACGGAAAGGCATGGAGCCAGAACCGCATCGACCGTGCGTTGAGCACCCTGGACGAACCGCAGCAGTTGGCAGCGTACGGTGTCTACAAACTCCCCTTCGGCAAAGGTGGAATTGGCGCGGACAACTTCCTTGTGCGTGCTTTGTTCGGCGGCTGGGAGACTTCGCACATCATGCAGTATGTTTCCGGAATGCCATTGACGCTCAGCTCCTCGGCCTGCACCAGCACCAGCCTTGTAGGCCAGGGCACGTGCATGCCGGACATCAATCCGGCTTACACTGGCGGGAAAAGCGGTGTCCGTATCAATGGGAAATGGGGCGCAAACGCCAACGCGCTGACCATTGGAACCACTAAGTATGTGAATGGGTACATCTCCAGCGCGTCTCCAGGGTACGGAGCGGGCGGCGTTCTCTGCGCCAGCAGCACCGGGCCGTTCTGCGACGCTGGCACCCCCTCCCCCGGCCCGATGATGATCGGCGACGCGCCGCGCACCGGGGCATTCGGACTGCGGGCTCCAAACACATTCCGCCTTACCAGCGGCGTGCGTCGGAGTTTCGACATCACCGAGAGGGTAAAGTTCATCTTCGCCGTGGATTGCCAGAACGTCACCAACGCCGTCACCTTCGGAGTTAACGCGGGCAATTTGGAGATTGGAACCGGCGTCGATTCTTCCAGCTTTGGAGAAATCAGCTATGAGAGCACGGATAGCCGAGACTTCCAGTTCTCCGGGAGGCTCAGCTTCTAGCATTTCATTGTTCGATCGCTCACTTACACCGGAGCCGTATGGCGCACAGTATCGCGCCATACGGCTCCGGCCTTATTTAGACCAACTCTATATTTGCCCTACTTGGGCTCTCCGAAAGGTACATCCTTCGCATCCTTGAAACTCGAGTCGGTAAATACCGGCTTGCTCCCGTCGGCTGTCTTGATGCTGCTGTCAGTGATCGTCCAATTCTTGGCGTTCGCAATCGTACCCGCGGTCGCTGCCTCTATGTCCAGGTGGTCCAGGCGGAAGTCGTCCAGCGTTGCATTGGGATAAGCAGCCACGTTGAATGCGCTCTGTGCGCCTGTGGCCTTGATATTCCATATGTGGACGCCGCTGAAGTGAGGCAGTCCTTGCTGTTCCGGCACTGGCGTTGTCAGCGTAACCCAGTAGGAAGGTATATCTTTGGCGCCGGCCGGCAGAGTGGCGTAACTAAAGCTTGGATTCCAGTTCATCGTGATATGAATCGGAATGGCGACGCCTTCGAGCGTCAGGTCATGGATGCGGATATCCCGGCCATAGCCGCCGCGCGTGTGTGCGGATTTGAAGAGAATGCCCGAGGGCACGCCGCTGAGTGCCGTAATGTTATAGGCCTCGATATTGCGGAAGCCGCCCGAAGTCTCGCTGCCGAAGGTAATGGCAGCGGCGCCGCGACGTATGATCGAATCGCGCACGACAACATCCTCGGTCGGCCGGTTGACGCGAAGGCCGTCCGAGTCGCGGCCGGCCTTGAGACAAAGCGCATCGTCGTTCACGTCAATGTCGGCGTGTTCCACCAGAATCTTCCGCGAAGAATCGATGTCGATTCCGTCCGTGCTCGGCCCCTTCCCTCCCTCGTTGTTTCGGATCGTGACTCCGTCCACATCAACATCGTGCGAGTAAAGAATCTGCACCGTCCAAAAGCCTGACCGCTTCAGCACAATGCCGCCGCCAAGTTGGATATCCGACGAGTTTTGAATCAGGATCAGGCGCGGCCGGCGGGCGTCGTAGTCCGATGCCCAACGCAGCCCCTTGGGTTCATATGCGGCCCTGAGATCCCAATAGGACTTCCACCAGATCGGCCCATCGCCATCAATGGTCCCCTTCCCGGTGATCCTGACATCATGCTGGTCGCGAACATTGATCAGAGCCGCGGGCCAGGTCATCTCAATGCCGGCGATTCGGGTCGGAAGCATCGGGTAGTCTTCCACCTTCTCGGACCCAATAAGTGTTACGCCTTCCGGCACATCGAGAGTTACACCCGACTTCAGGAACAAAGACCCGGTCAAGTAAGTCCCGGCCTTCATCGTGATCGTGCCCCCAACGGCAGCGGCTGCATCGATAGCCTTCTGGATGGAAACTGTTTCCAGGATTGTGCCGTCTCCCTTGGCCCCATAGTCGTTGGCCACAAATGTTTTTGGCGCTGCGAAAGCTGCGCCACCGGCAAGCAGACAAAGAAGAGCGGCGCCTGCAATCCATCGAGTCACTTTAATCATTTGCTCCTCTGTTCTTCCAAATAGATTGGCCCAAAAAGCCCGGAAGGAATTGGTTGCAGATGGTCCATATCCTGAGGATCGAAGCGTCTGCCGTACTTTGCCCTCAACGCCGTGTAGTCGCGAGGGGGCTGGCCGGCCAGCAGGTTGATCGCGGTGTTATACACGTGGACTTCAATTTGATTCTCGCCCTTGTGAACCAGCTTTGTAATGTCGATCCTGTACGGCGGATGCCAGAGCGACCCGGCCCGCTGCCCATTGATAAAAACAATCGCTGCTTCACGGACCGGTGGATCCAGCAATGCGTGCATGCCGGAAGCATTCGGCCGGCGATCGTCGATGATCGCAGTTCCCTCGCCAAAATCAATGAAGATATGCTCACCTGCTCGCGCCGCATTGTTGATCGAAACTTGCCGCGAATAGACCGCTTCGCCGGAATAGTTCTGCTTCCCCGGAATGTCGGTCCATGAGGTCAATTTGTTGAGAGTCTGCGACGCTGAGCCATCCGCAAACCGCACCTGCCAATCGGTGCTCAGGTCAGCAAGCTGCTCCTGGCTCGTATTGGAAGACTCCAACTCCGCGGTCCCAGCCTTGTCTCTGAGCACGAAGACCCGTGACTCGTAAGGCGCAAGCTTTAACGGGATGCGGGCGCCATCGCCAAGTATGAAAGCCTCAAGAACCCTGCCGCTATCCGGGTCCCACGATTCAACTGCAGTTCGGTTGGATCGGAATCGAATGCTCCCATCGACTACCTGATTGCTGCTGTTGACCACAAAGTAGATGTCGCAGTCTGCAAGCTTGCGATGGATAAACCCCAGGTTGGATATCTGGCCCTTGGCATCCATGTCCGGCTCCAGTGCGCGATGAAGCGCATCGGGAAGATCTCCAGTCGAACTGATAAAGATGCCCTTGTGATCCGTGTCCCGGAACACGCGGCCCGAAAGAGCAGCGATCTCGGCGGAAGTGTCCTGTTCCTTGAGTCCCGACCCAAGCGTCGGAAGTTTCTCAAGCGCAATCACCTTGCTTGTGGCCGCCGCATAGCTCTCAATCTTCTTGTAAGTCGCCAGCGGAATGCGATCTGTCGGCGGGATAATCAAGACCGGATAAGGAATCGTTCCGAGTTTATCGATCGTAGCCGCGTCGATGTAATCGATGTTATAGCCCGCATCCAGAATGGCGGACATCAGAGCTGGAGTAATTCGCTTCCTCATCTCGTCGGTCACCGAAACGTGGCCGGGACTAAATGCGGCCTGGGCGTCGTCTTCCGGCAGAAGAATCGCAATGTCGTTGGCCGGTTTCCCTTGACGAAGCAGCCAGCTAACCCGCTGTAAATACTTCATTACATCGGGCATTACCGGGAACCAGGGGTTGTGAGAGTTGAACACCGCCGCGGCGTATAGCGACCACCCCGGCTCACCAGCCCCCGGAGGGGAATATGGATAGCCGTGCCCGACAAACTGGTTCACGCCGAGAAGAAACATGCGGTCGGCTTCAACCTTCATGTCCAGCGGAGTGGCGCGGAATGCCGGTGAGTGAAGCCACGTCCATGTCTCCGCGGACATGATGTTGCGCCCATAGAGGTGGGTTGCGGAGCTTGCCCAGCGCGTGAATGAAAATGCGCGCCATTGCGGCCCCTCGCCTTCCGGCAAGTTCGGAACCGCCTCGTCCGCCAGAGTAACTGCCGGCTCCCCGTAAGTCTGTGACCGGAACTTGGTCTGATGGGCCTCGGCAAATTTCGTGAGTGGAGAAAGGTAGTTATCGCGAATAAGATCCGAGAGTGTCTCGCCCCAATCGTGACGAATAGCTTCCGCCTCCGGCGTGCCTCCAGCCAAGAGTTCCGGCAGGTAAGGAATCAGGTCATAGCCGCGGCGCTTCTGAAACTCTGCCGGTAAGTCCGAAGTCCAGTCGGCAGCATACACTTCCAGGGAATCGGAGAAAACGGAATAGGGCGGCTGGTTGCCGAATGCGTTCAGCAGCGGAGTGGCCACATCTGCCAGATGTTCGTCGATGGCAGCGAGAGAGAAGTGGTCGAGCACATAGCCCTCAGCCCCCGCGGCCGGCCGCTTAACCATCATTCCTGTATGGCTCGCGAGAAAAAAGAGCGCAGTTTGAGCGCCCGTCCCTGAGGGTACCGAACCGCTTGCAAGGTCTATCCGCTTGGCAGAGGCGGGATCGAAGAGCTTTTCCGTTCCGCTGACTGCAAATGCAGCGATCAAGCTGTCCCCTTCCGTGAGCGAAGGAGGAGTTACAGTTGCTCCGCTAATCGGGACTGCGACAACTTTAAGCCGGCCCGCGGCAAGAGCGAGCGTGGTTTTGGGGCCGCCATACGGCCATCCGCTGCCTAGCGTGATATCGACGCGCAGGCCCAGCGATCGGGCGGTCCGGTTGGCGAAACTTACATCGTCAAGAAACTCCGGCGATAAGTACTGCAGGTTCTTGATGCCTTTAGCTTCGTCGTCGAGCATCAAAGGATAGACGGGTTGAATCTCAACGCCGCCGATCCCTGCGCCACTCATGGTATTCAACTCTTTTTCAAGTTCCGGCCTGGTTACGGCTGGACCAAACCACCACCAGCGCATCATGGGCCTTGCATCGGCCGGCGGATCCTGAAAAGTCCTATGCAAATCCTTGCTGGAATCCTGGGCCAACAGCACACTTGAAAGAGAGAACATGAGCGCCAATCCTCTCAATGCATGCCGCACCCGGTGCTGGGTTGGTCTTGAACATATGTTTTGCTGAAAGGTCATCGAGTTACTCCTCTTTGCCGGTCCCATAAGAAGCCGCAGCCACTCTGGCGTGAGGCTTGCCACAAGACTTTACCATTACCCGCTCTAAACCTGCGGGACCTTCATTACATTCGCGGTCATGGGTGGAATGGGGGTTGCAGGCAAGTTGAAGGTTGCCTGTGGGTCTGGCTTGGATGGATCGAAGCCGGGAGTGTCTTTGCTCAGAAACTTTCGCAGAGGAAGTTTGTCTTCGCGGATGCCCTGCACGATGCAGCGCGCCAATTCATAGGCTCCATATTTGTTGAAGTGAGTATCGTCGCTGATTGCAGTGGCCTGATTCGGAAAGGCGTTGGCCGGGAAATGCATGAATGCCTTCATGGAACCATCGGGGCCCATCGCTTCAAACAGTGTCTTGCTCATTGCGTTGAGGTCGATGAGCGCAACGTGCTGAGCTGCCGCAACCTCTCGGGCAGCATCGGGATAGCCTGCGAGAGAATTCGTGATCTTTCCGTCCGCGTCGAAGGTCCGGCGGTTCATGCTCGTAACCAATACGGGTGTCGCCCCTTTGGCGCGGGTTTGTGCAATGTAATCGGCGAGCAAGCCTTTGTACTCGTCGATGGATACAGCATTGAGCTTCTGGTCGTTGTGGCCGAACTGCATGAAGAGATAGTCGCCGGGTTGCATCATCGACATCACCTTGGCAAATCGCTGCTCTCCCACAAAACTCTTGATCGTTTCACCCGACTCCGCATGGTTGGCAACCACGATGCCGGGCCGAAAGAAACGCGGCAGAATCTGGCCCCAGGCGGCCCACGGTTCCACGTCCTGATCCACCACGGTGGAGTCGCCTGCAAGGTAGACAGTCGGCTCTTTGACAGGTTCTATTGAAATCGATCGGAAGCTGGGATGATCCCCGTTGAATTCGAGAGTTAGTTTGTTGTCCCAGTCAAGGTTGCCTATCTCGCGGGGTTTGCGTTTCACTACGTGATTTGCGTCGCCCGCGATCTCCGGCACGCGCACATTTGTGTCAAAGGAGCGCCTGGCGGAGCCATTGGGATTGGTAGTCACCTTGTCCAGCATCAACCTTCGCGCCTCCGCCCATACGGTCGTAGTGGAAGCCTGATTTCCACCCAGCACCACTGTGACTCGATAACTCCCTTCAGGAAGCGCCACAGAAAAGAAGAAAGGCTTGTCGCTGGAGCAGGACTTTGACCCAACCCCAGGGGCCGTATTCAGATCGAATCCTGGCGTGGCTGCGCTGTAAACAGAGGTTGCGGTCAGCTCCACTGAACCGGAGTGGGCCTGGCCGCAAACAAATCTCTGCGCATGACCCGTGAGCGTGCTTGTGAAGAGAACAAGAAGAAGGACGTGCTTCATGACGGCTCCATAACACAGTCCAGCCCAATGCATACCCAAGGTCCGTGCGGCCAGGTTGAATAGACCTTTGCCGCCGGCGCGGGATCCTTCATTGCACCTGATGAACGGACGTCGGGCTAGTCGGGTTAAACTGGCTCGCCAGTTCCGGTGTCGAGTGAACGTCCGAAGCAGCGGGATTTTCGGCTTTTGCAACCTCGACGCCGAAGACATAACTTGCGCCAAACATGTTACTCGTGAAGACAACGAGCTTCTTGTCGGGAGAAAAGCGAACGTTTGGTTCGAGCCGGTAATTGTGGTGCGCCATGTTCACAAGATGTTCTGAGTGGAAGACTCCCGGCTGCCAGAAGTCGGGACGATTGATGGCCCCTGGCCCAACGGCGAGCATCTGCGGATGAAAGAGTTCTATCCACTCGCCATCGGGAGCTTTCGCCACTTGGCCGGGATCGCCGCCATCCCCGGTAAAAAGATCCTCTCCCAGGGTAAGGTTGAAGTGGATCGACCATTCGTTCCGTTGCATATGATAAGCAACGCGCTTGTGTGTGTTCAGGTTGTAGCCGGCCAGGAAAAAGTCCTCGCCTTTGGGATACTGCCAGTCGTACCAGATCGTCTGGCCATCGAGGCCCCAGAATTCGTGGCCGGCAATCTCCATGGCCATGGTCCGCTTGTGGATCAATTCATTGTGCGTGCCATCGGTATGGATCATCCAGATCCGGTCCACCTTTTGCCAGGGGCCTTCGTGGCAATACATCAACAGAGTGGGATCGACAGGCGAGAACAGCATGTGGCCGATCCAATCGGTGGAGTGCAGCAGAACGGTGACCTTCCCCGTTTGCAGATCGACCGTATAGAGGACCACGGGGATGCGCGCTGCCAGGCGGCGCTCCATCATCTCACCCTTGCCCTCGGGCTGCACAAGATTCCCGGCTTGCTGTGTCTGGCTTCCGCTTGGTGCGGCCGCCGCGGCCTGCGGACGGTTACGCCCATACTCCTGCTCGGTAGGCGTCTCGTTTTCGTTATAGGTGCCCACGCCAAGCGTCTCATCGGCATTGACGGTGGCCACGCTGGCTCGCGGAGGCAATGTCGCGAGCTTTGTCACTTCGCCGGTATCGATATTGGCCTTGTAGATCGTGCTCAGGTTCGTGGCTGAATCCATCTTCGAGAAGAAGACGGAGTTCGTCTTTCTGCCCACGACGATGGTATGCACGCCGCCGCGGAAGAAGCCTGGAGTTCCAGGAGCGGCGTCCGCGGGTCGCGGCGGATTGGGTACAAGCAGCCGGGTCTTGTAGCTGGCCAGGTCAAGAACGCGAATGCCGTCGGGCGAGTTATAGACCATCGCCTTGCCATCCGGCGTGAAGGCGTTCACGTTGAAGTAAAAGCCAGAAGAGCCCGGCTCGTCTGTAAGGCGATGAATACGATGGCCGGTATCCTTGTCGACCCATGAGGTCGGCAGGTTCTGCGCGGAGGCCATCGGCAACAGCGCGGCGGAGACAGCAACAATCGAGACGAAGATCCTTTTCATTGGATTGGTCGCACTCCTTCGCTTGGGGATCGGGGCGATGATCCCGGCACAGTCGAGGCGAAATTCGCCATAAACCACCGCATCGATTTATACATCTCGACTTATACATCTCGACGTCTCACATTGGCAAATTGTTTCCTATTGAATGCGCAGGCCTCTGAATTGGCCTCGACAAGGCATTTAAAAGCTCCTTGAGAAGGCCGCGGTCCCCACGTGCCTGGGAACAGCCGCCATCATTCCCCATTCTGCTTGTCAAGCATTCATCCGGGTTTGTCATCGAGGCGGATAGACCATTCCCACTCGGCTAGCCTCTCGTTCTCCCCGGTGAGCATTCGATGTATTCTGGTGGTTGGACGCAGAGTTCCTTCTCGAGCTGCACCGCCTCTCTGTCCGTCTTGAGCGGTTTTCAGCAATCTGCATCTCATCCAACATGAGGTGCTTGTTTTCAGGCTTCAGAATCTCATCATGCCTATCACTCACATCTCGGTGCGGGGGGCGCGCCAGCATAACTTGCGCGACATCAGCGTGCGCATCCCCCGCAACACCCTCACAGTAGTCACCGGCCTCTCCGGCTCGGGCAAGAGTTCGCTCGCCTTTGACACCATCTATGCCGAGGGCCAGCGCCGGTACGTCGAAACGCTCTCCGCCTACGCGCGCCAGTTCCTCGATCAGATCGAGCGGCCCGACGTCGACTCCATTGAAGGCCTCAGTCCGGCCATTTCCATCGAGCAAAAGACTACGAGCCGCAGCCCCCGCTCCACCGTCGGCACCATCACTGAGATCTACGATTACCTGCGCCTGCTCTACGCCTCGATCGGCACTCCCCACTGCCCCAACTGCGGCCGCCCCATCTCCCGCCAAACCGCCGAACAAATCGTCCAGCGCATTCTTCAGCTTGGCATGGGCGAGCGTGTCACCGTCATGGCGCCGATCGTGCGCGGCCGCAAGGGCGAATTCAAAGACCTGCTCGATCAACTGGACCAGCAGGGCTTTCGTGCCCGCATCGATGGTGAGCTCCGCGACCTCTCCGAGCCGCTGCTTCTCGACCGCCGCAAGAACCACACCATTGAAGCCGTCATTGACCGCATCCTGCTCAAGCCCCCCGCACCCGACGGACCGCCATTGCCACCAGGCAAGCCTTCGGTCGAAAAGCGCCTCGATACTGCCATTGCCAAAGCGCTCCAGTTGGCCAACGGCCTCGCGCTGGTCGCGGTCACTGGCAGCGAGGAGCAGTTGTTCTCCGCCTCCATGGCCTGCCCCGACTGCGGCCTTGACGTGCCCAAACTCGAGCCGCGCAGCTTCTCCTTCAACTCCGCCTTCGGCGCCTGCCCCGAGTGCCACGGCCTCGGCTCGCTCTACGACCTGGACCCGGCCAAAGTCATCACCGACTGGTCCAAGCCCCTGCTGGATGGCGGCCTCGGTCCCGGTTCCTCGTCGCAATACCTTCTCAAGCTCGTCCACCTGGCCGCCGACCGCTACAAGATCGACCTCAAACTCCCTTTTGAAGACCTGCCTCCGCGCCAGCAGCACATCCTGGTCTACGGCCCGCCCAAGAACGAAGCCCCGCGCACCGGCTTCCACGGCATTCTCTCGTTCCTGCGCGACTCCGTCGATGAGGCCCGCAGCGACGGCTATCGCGAGTACATGATGAATTACATGTCCGCCACGCCCTGTCCGGTCTGCCGTGGCAAGCGCCTGCGTCCTGAGTCCCTCGCCGTTAAAATCGGCGGCCTCTCCATCGCCGACTTTACCGCCCTCCCGCTCAACCGCGCCCTCTCGGCCGCCATCAACCTCAGCTTTTCGGTTCGTGAGGCGTTGGTCGCCGAGCGCATCCGCCGCGAGATTGTCGAGCGCCTCGAATTCCTCTGCGCCGTCGGCCTCAACTACCTCGCCCTGGACCGCAACGCCACCACGCTCTCCGGCGGCGAGGGCCAGCGCATCCGGCTCGCCACCCAGATCGGCTCCCGGCTGCGCGGCGTCCTCTACGTCCTCGACGAGCCCTCGATCGGCCTCCACCAGCGCGATAATATGCGCCTCATCAAAGCCCTCGAGCAGTTGCGCGACCTGGGCAACACCGTCCTCGTCGTCGAGCACGACGAAGACACCATCCGCCACGCCGACTACGTCCTCGATCTCGGCCCCGGCGCAGGCCGCCTCGGCGGTTGCGTCGTCGCCCAGGGCACTCCCGCCGAAATCATGGCCTGCCCAGAATCCCTCACCGGACGCTATCTCTCTGGAGCCGCAACCATGCTCCATCGCGCCCGCCCGCGCACCCTCACCGGCAAATGGCTTACCGTCACCGGCGCACGCGAGCACAACCTCCAGGACATCTCCATTCGCATTCCACTCGGCGTCATGACCGTAGTCACCGGCGTCAGCGGCAGCGGCAAAAGCACGCTCATCAACGACATCCTTTACCGCTCGCTCGCCCAGACCATCTACGGCTCTCGCGAAGAGCCTGGCGCGCACGAATCTCTCACCGGCGCCGAACAAATCGACAAAGTCGTCCGCATCGACCAGTCCCCCATCGGACGCACCCCACGCTCCAACCCAGCTACCTATACCCAGGTCTTTTCGCCCATCCGCGATCTCTTTGCCATGCTGCCCGAGTCCCGCGAGCGCGGCTACAAGCCGGGGCGTTTCAGCTTCAACGTGACAGGTGGAAGGTGCGAGACCTGCCAGGGCGACGGTCAGCGCCGTATCGAGATGAATTTCATGCCCGATGTCTACGTTCAGTGCGAAATCTGCAACGGCCGCCGCTACAACCAGGAAACCCTGGCAGTAAAGTTCAAGGGCCACTCCATCGCCGACGTTCTCGACCTCACCATTGAAGACGCGCTCTCTGTACTCGCCGACGTGCCCCTGGTCCGCCAGAAGCTGCAAACCCTGGTCGATGTCGGCCTCGGCTACGTTCACCTCGGCCAGAGCGCCACCACGCTCTCCGGCGGCGAAGCCCAGCGCATGAAACTGGCCCGCGAGCTATCCAAGCGCCAGACCGGCCGAACCCTTTATCTGCTCGACGAGCCCACCACCGGCCTCCACTTCGACGACGTCCGCAAGCTCCTTGAGGTCCTCCATCGCCTTGCCGACCTCGGCAACTCGGTCATCATCATCGAACACAACCTCGACGTCATCCGCAACGCCGACTGGATCATCGATCTGGGCCCCGAAGGCGGAGAAGACGGCGGCCGCATTGTAGGCCAGGGTCGCCCCGCCAAGATTGCCGCCACTCCCGGCTCCTACACCGGCCAGTTCCTCACCCGCTACTACGCCTCCACCAACGGGCGCCTCGTCCCCGCCGACCTCGACGATGAATCCGGCAACGGTGAGCCAACCACCCGCCATGGCGACAATTTGGGCGCCCCAGAGCCTGCCCTGAGCTTGCCGAAAGCCTGCCCTGAGCTTGCCGAAGGGGATCTCGCTTCTGAGACCTGGGATTCAACTTCACTCCCAAAAATCTCAAAACCAAAGCGCACCAGTCGAGCCACCCCCGCCGAACAAGACCTTGCATCCACGCGCGCAAGAACCAACAGCCCCGCTCAAGACAAGACCGCTGCAAAAACCTCCGGACCCCGCAAGAAGAAAACGGGGCTCGCATGACCACCCCTCCGGAACAGGACCCCGCGATCCCGGAACCCTCTACCCCCAGCGGAGATGACTCCCTCACGCCGGATGAGATTTTGTCGTCGGTGATTGACTATTTTCCGAATACTGTCCAGGGGCTCATCCAAACCCAAGACGGCGAGCCCATCGCCGAACGCCCCCTCTTCCAGTCCTGGTATCAACTCGAGATTCCCCCTCCAACCCGCATCCCCAACTTCGGTCATCTCTCCATCCTGTGCCTTCTTGTCATCGTGGGATGGCTTGGCGCGGTTGCTCTCACCTTCTCCGCCCTCCATTTCCACCTTTTCGGCGTCTCCAACATCCAGCAGGCCGCTACCGACATCCATTACACCCTCGCCAGCATGGTTGTCCTTTATCTGCTCGCCTTCGGCCTCTGCCTCCTCGTCTTTCCGCTTGTCTGGCACAAGGGCTACTTCGCCGGTTTGCAATGGAACGCCGCCACCGCTTTTCGCCTCTGGCGGTGGCTCTTTGCCGCGGCTGGCCTATGCTTTGCGCTCGCCATAATCGATGAACTCGTGCTCCCCAGCCCCTCCAATGCTCCCATTGACAAGCTCTTCCAGACTCGCCTGGCGGCCTGGCTGCTCTTCGCCTTCGGCGTCACGATCGCGCCCTTTTTTGAGGAGATGTTCTTCCGCGGCTTTCTGCTTCCCGCCCTCTGCACCGCCTGCGACTGGACCGCTGAACGCTTCACCCACAACCGTCCCCGCCCGCTGTTGGAAAACGGCCATCCGCAATGGTCCGTCCCCGCCATGCTCATCGCCTCCATCCTCACCAGCATTCCGTTTGCCTGGATGCACGCCGAGCAAACCGCCCATGCTCTTGGCCCATTCCTCCTGCTGGTCTCCGTCAGCCTTGTCCTCTGCGCGGCGCGCCTCGCTTCCCGTTCCCTCGCCGCCAGCGTCCTGGTGCACGCTTCCTACAACTTCCTCCTGTTCACCCTCATGCTCCTCGGCACCGGCGGCTTCCAGCACCTGGACAAGATGTAATCAGCAGCAAGTCCGCCACTTTACAATGAAGACCAATGGCTACCCAGACCTACACCCAACAACTGCTTCGGTTACTGGCGATAAAAAGCTTCTCCCTTGGTGAGTTCAAGCTCTCCTCCGGCGGCACAAGCGACTACTATATCGACTGTCGCATCACCACTCTGGACGCCGAGGGCGGATGCTTCGTCGGGCAAGCAATACTTGAGTTGCTGGATGAACACCATGTTGATGCCGAAGCCGTCGGCGGACTCACTATGGGCGCGGATCCCATCGTCTCGGCGGTCGCAATCGCCACCGGATGGCGCGCAATCGAGGCGGTCCAGCAGGGCAAGCCTCAGCCGCAGGTGCTCCACGGCTTCCTGGTCCGCAAAGCCGAAAAGGCGCACGGCACCGGCCGCCGCATTGAAGGCTTCTGCCGCCCCGGAGCCCGCGTGGTCATTGTGGACGACGTCTGCACCACCGGCGCTTCCACCATCAACGCCATCGAAGCCGCCCGCGAAGCAGGAATGACCGTCGCTGCCGTAGTCTGCATCGTCGAACGCGAAGAAGCCAACGGCCGCCCCGCGGTCGAAGCCGCCGCCGCCGCGGCCCCATTCCTCCGCCTCTTCACCGCAAACCAAGTCCGCGCCGAACACATCCGCCAGCAACAATAATTCTTCATTCATGCAAGCAAAAGGGCCGACCCCAACTCGGATCGGCCCATTCGTTCACCTGCCAACTCGTCAACTTGCTGACTCGCTGACTCGCTGACTCGCTGACTCGCTGCTTTTCCTACAGTTCCCCGCCCCCATTCGATGCAGTCTGCGCACCGCCCTGATCGCTCATATTCGAGAGCAACTGTATCTCCACGCGCCTGTTCTGTTTCCGCCCCTCCGCGGTTGTATTCGGCGCAACTGCGTTGTCCTTGCCGATGCCGATTAGATAGAACCGGTGTGCGGCAATCCCGTATTTCGACGCCAGGTACTGCACCACAGCATCTGCTCTCCGCTGGCTCAGCTCATAGTTGTACTCTGCCGGCCCCGTCGAATCCGTCCCGCCTGTCACTTCCAGAATGTAGCTCTTTGCCGTCCCAAGCTGCGCGGCAAAGGTATCCAGTTGATCGCGGTCATCCTTGGTCAGCACGGTCTTGTCGAAGCCAAAGGTCACAGAAACATTGGCCATGGCTTTGTAGTTATCCAGCCCCTTCACCACGCTGTCCAGCGAATCGGCGCGATGCACCGCGTTGTCGGCCGACGTCTGCGCATCTCCTGCGGACTTGCTCGCGTTCTGCGCATTCTGTGTAGCGCTGTCCGCCGCGCCCTGCGCCTGTTTCACGCCCGCCTGCGACCGGTCGTCCACATCGCGAATATTCCGGTTGTTCTCTGCCGTCTGCGTATCCAGTTGGTCGGTATGTGTCACCAGCGGCGCTGTCTGCGTATGCACATAGTTCTTGGTTGCGCAACCCGTCGCGCCCGCTACCACCAAACCCACCGCCAATCCCAAAGCTCCAAATCGATGCATGATCATCTTCCGCTCCTTCTTCCCGCCGACAAACCGGCATTGCTTTCGCCTTACCATGTTGCATCTGCGCCGCCAAACCAAGGCAAGCTCCTAACCATTTGATCCTAAATCACTTACAAAGCTTCGACCCAAACACTCCAACCCCATCTCCCATGTACTTTTTACCCAACTCGGTAAGGATTGCCAACAGGGATCAGCCGTCAGCGGTCAGTTTTCAGCCTCCGGGCGCCCGCCCATTGCAACGCTTGACGAGTGCCAAAGAGTCGAATCCCGCCCACCGCCCCACGTCGCTACTGATCACTGACCACTGATCACTGACCACTGATCACTGACCACTTGTGCCGGATGCCGCTATCCTAAGTACTGGCCCCGCCCATGGACTTCTACGAGAAAATCCGCACCCTCCCCACCCAGCCCGGCGTGTACCTCTACAAGAACGCCGAGGGCGAGGTGATCTACGTCGGCAAGGCCAAGAACCTGCGCAGCCGCGTCCGCTCCTATCTACTGGAAGCGGCCCAGGCCAACGCCAAGACCGGCTCCCTCATGCGCGAGGCCGTCGATCTGGACTACATCCTGGTGGCCAACGAGCATGAAGCCCTGGCTCTCGAAAACAATCTCATCAAGCAGCGCAAGCCCCGCTTCAATATCCTGCTGCGCGACGACAAGACCTACCCTTACGTCAAGCTAACCCTGGCCGACCGCTTCCCCAAGGTCTTCGTCACCCGCCGCCTGCGCAAGGACGGTGCTGCCTACTACGGCCCATACTTCCCCGGCAATCTTGCCTATCGAATCGTTGAGATCATCCACCGCAGCTTTCTAATTCCCAGTTGCAAGGTCGATCTCTCCCGCTACCATCCCCGAGCCTGTCTCCAGTACTACATCCATCGCTGCCTCGGCCCTTGCGTGGAAAGCTTCACCACTCCCGAGCTCTATGCGAACGCCGTCCGCGACGCCCAGCTTTTTCTGGAAGGCCGCTCGGCCGAACTCGAACGCACCCTCACCGCCCGCATGTCCGCCGCCGCCCAAGCCGAACAGTTTGAAGCCGCCGCACGCCTTCGCGATCAGCTCTCCACCGTCCACCAGCTCCACGAAAAGCAGCGCATCGCCACCGCCGAGCAGGACGACGACGCCGACGTCTTCGGCTACCACTTCGAGGCCGGCAGCCTCGCCGTAAATCTCTTCCACGTCCGCGCCGGAAAAATAGTCGACCGCCGCGAATTCTTCTGGGACGACCTGCCCGACCTCCTCGAGCCGGGTAACGCTGATCAGCCCGAAGAACTGGGTGCCCCATCCATTCGCCAGCCTTTGGGCGAATGGGTGGGAAGCCAGACCGATCGCACTGACACATTCAAGCCCCCCGCCGGCCTTGAAGCGCCCTTCCACGCAGGCCCAGTCTTCAGCGCCCTCCTCAAGCAGCTCTACATCGACCAGCACTACGTCCCACGCACCATCCTCGTCCCCGTCGACTTCGACGACCGCGACACCCTCGCCGCCCTGCTCACCGAGCGCACCGGCCACCGCATCGAAATCGCCGTTCCTCAGCGCGGAGACAAAAAATCACTCACCGACCTCGCCGGTCAGAACGCCCGTCAGTCTTACATTCAGCGCTTCCGCGTTCTCGAGCCCTCCCGCAAGGCCATTCAAGAAGCCCTGGCCGACGCCCTCATGCTCCCCGAACTCCCTCGCCGCATCGAGTGCTTCGACATCTCCCACATCCAGGGCACTGAAACCGTAGCCTCCCTCGTCGTCTGGGAAGACGGCAAGATGAACAAGCAGGCCTATCGCAAATTCAAGGTCATGACCGTCCTCGGCGTCGACGATTTCGCCTCCATGCGCGAAGTCGTCCACCGCCGTTACCGCCGCCTGCTCGATGAGAACCGCGATTCCGATGCTTTGAAAGAGGCTTTGAAAGGGCACGACTTTAGTCGTGCCGAAAACGCACCAAAAATGTCGCGGGCTTTAGCCCCTGAGGGTCCGTCTTCGAAATCCAAAGAACCCCAAACCCTCCCCTCCCTGATCCTCATCGACGGCGGCCTGGGCCAGCTCCACGCCGCCGCCGAAGCCCTGGAATCCCTCGGCATCACCAGCCAACCGCTCGCATCTATCGCAAAAAAAGAAGAAGTCATCTACCTCTACGGCAACGAAGAGGAGCCCATCGTCCTCGACCGCCGCTCCCCCGTCCTTCATCTCATCCAGCTCATCCGCGACGAGAGCCACCGCTTCGCTGTCGGCTATCATCGCCAGCGCCGGGCTATGCGAGATAGACACTCCGAGTTACTGAACATCCCCGGCGTAGGCCCCCAAACCCGCCAGCGATTGCTCTCCCATTTCGGCAGCCTCCGCGACATCCAGCAAGCCACCGCCGAATCCCTGGCCTCGGTCGTCCCAAGAAAAACCGCCGAAACCATCTGGCGGCATTTCCACCCGCCACAACCTCCAAGCTGAACGAGCGACAACGGAAAGCTCCGGCGCTCCACCCGTTTTACACCCCCTCCCCAACGCCCTGGGGGGATACTGCGAGGCTTCGCCCTGATCAAGGCCCTCGGCCTCAAGCTCACCCCCCACGCCGCTTGAAGCCCCGGCGAATCGCGATTCCTCGCAGGGTGAGCGGTTCTGCACAGCACGGCCCAAGCAACTGATTGAATCTAGCATTGGCCCACGACGCTGGGATTGCTCGTACTCCCAGACTCGGGCCTGGCGTAAGTCAAAGGACAAATATGAAAACGGCTAAATTGCTCGTGGCCCTGCTGACACTCCTCACAATTGGGACGATGGCCGGCTGCAAGGGCGCCTCCACGAAGTCGCCCGATGTTGCCGACAGCATCCACAAGTCGCTCGATCAAGCAGGCCTCAAGGGTGTCTCCGTCAGTCAGGATCGCGACAAGGGCGTCGTCACCCTCGGCGGACAAGTCTCCAGCGACGCCGAAAAGGCCCAGGCCGAATCCCTGGCAAATTCCCTCGCCGGCGGCCAGGTCGTCGCAGACCAGATTGCCGTGATTCCCGCGGGGCAAGGCAGCGAAATTAATGCCATGAACTCCGACCTGGACCAGGGCATCGAGAAGAATCTGGACGCTGCGCTGATCCAGAACAAGATGCACGACAATGTGTCTTATGCCGTGAAGAACGGCGTAGTCACACTGACGGGCGAAGTGGTCTCCGACGATCAGCGAACGAGTGCTGGGACGGTGGCAATCGGGGTGCCGAACGTGCGGCAAGTGGTGAACGATCTACAGATCAAAAATCGAAAAGCAAGTTCATCCCACTAAAAATTCTGGAGTCGATCGATGCCAGGCCGGCGTCCGGCGCGAGGCTCTCTGTAAAGCCCTGCCGCCCACCGGCGATCCCAGGCTTTCCACGTTCCTCGGCGTCATGAAGGCGCTCGCCATCAAGCTCACCGCCAGCGCCGCCTTGACCCCCAAGCAACCGCAACCCGCAATCGCGCCTCTATACACATGGAACGCGTTGGGCCATCTGCAAAGGCCACTCGTTTCTCAGCGGGTCAGGGGCGTCGGGTTTTCGCGATTTCCCTCACCTTGCCGGCGACGAAGGAGAATCGCAACTCAGTCGCTGGACCCTGCCCGCATATCCCCCAAACCTTTCCACAACCGCACCCCGGAGAAAAGCCGACATGCCGAGCCCAACCGAAACACTGAAGGAAGTCGAAGAAACGTTGCACTCCGTCATTGAAAGCCTGATTGACGGCCAGAAGGGACTTCAGAAGTTAGGCGACGAGTTGAACGACCCAACCCTCAAGCTCTATTTCCTTGAGGAGTCGTTGCGCCGCGCCGAATTTCGCGGCGATCTCGAAACCATCCTCCATCAAGAGGGCGTTCATGACATTAAAGAAAGCGGCACTGCAAGCGGCGCCGTTCATCGCGTATGGGGTGAACTGAAAGCGTCGTTGGGCGGCAGCGATCACACCCTTCTTGAAACCGCCGAGCAAGCCGAGGATGCCGCCAAGAAGGCCTACAAAGAGGCGCTTCAGACCCGCCTCCCCTTCCCCGTGCGCCAGCTCTTGTCCGCTCAATCCGCACACATTCAACTCTTCCACGACTATGTGAAGACGGTGCGCGACATCAGCAAATAGTTCGTCCGGCGCCCACCTTTCATCCATGGATCAAAGGTGGGCGCCCCATGCTATCGCTTGCTTCCCGCGGAAGAAACTGGCGAGGGGTAGGCAATACAACCATCCGCCCCGGCAAATTCAGGAAGCAGCTAAGAGCAGTCGAAACGACTTTCCTCGGCCATCCGACGTACAATCACGTAGACGGCCGCCGAGGAGCCAACCGCCTTGTCGCAATCCCCTTCGCCCATCCCCGCGCGAACCTCTCTGCGCACCGCCCTCCTGCTCGCTTCCCTCTTTGCCGCACTGACCTTCCTCGTCCATTTTCTGACCTCGCTTTGGGGCTCCCATCTCGGCTACGGCTTCTTCCGCGACGAGCTTTATTTCCTCGTCTGCGGCCATCACCTAGCCTGGGGTTACGTCGATCAGCCTCCGCTCGTAGCCCTGCAGGCCCGCCTTGCCGAAACCCTCTTTGGCCTCTCGCCCACCGGCATTCGCATCTTCAGCTTTTTGGCTGGCAGCGTAACCGTCGGCCTCACCGGTCTGCTCGCGTGGCAGCTTGGCGGCCGCCGTGCGGCACAGGTGTTGGCGATGACCGCCATCCTCGCTGCTCCAGTCTTACTCGGCACCGCCAACTACCTCTCCATGAACGCCTTCGAGCCCTGCTTCTGGATGGGCGCGCTCCTGGTTGTCCTTCGCCTTGCCGATGGCGCCGCCTCGCCCCGCGCCTGGCTGCTCTTCGGCCTGCTGGCCGGCCTGGGCATTGAAAACAAACACTCCACAGTCTTCTTCCTGGTCGCGCTTGTGTTCGGCCTCATCCTCAGCCCTCAGCGCCGCATCCTTTGGACGCGTTGGTGTGTCGCTGGTGTCGCCCTGCTGATGCTGATCGCATTGCCCAATCTCATTTGGCAGTGGGTCCATCACTTCCCCACCTATGAGCTGCTCAACGGCGTCGCCCACTCCGACAAAAACATCAAGCTGCCGCCCCTGGCGTTCCTCTGGGAACAAGTCAGGATCCTCCTCTGGGAGACTGCCCCGCTCTGGATCGGCGGCCTTGCCTGGCTCGCATTTGCGCGCGCCGCCCGTGCCTGGCGATTCGTCGCATTCACCTACTTGATCTTCCTGGCCATGATGATGCTCATGCACGCCAAGGACTACTACGTCTCGCCCATCTATCCCGTGCTCTTCGCCGCCGGATCGGTAGCCTTCGGCCGGCTCACACGGCGCAGATGGCCTCTCATCGCCGCCTCCGTCAATTTCTTCCTCATTCTCTGTTTCGCCACCGGGCCCGTCGTACTCACCATTCTGCCGCCAGACAGGTACGACGCCTATACCGCCCCCTTTGCTCCCAACAACGCCCGATCGGAAAAGTTCACCAGCCCCCTGCCGCAGATCCTCTCCGACCGCTTCGGCTGGCCGCAGATGGTCGAGGGCTTCGCCACGCGTTACTATGCGCTTCCACCCGACGTGCGTGCCCGCACCGCCATCTTCTGCGGCAACTACGGCGAAGCCAGCGCCGTGAACATCCTCGGACCCAAGTACGGCCTGCCCACCGCCATCAGCGGCCATCAAAACTACTTTTACTGGGGATGGAACGGCTACACCGGCGAATCAGTCCTCACCCTGGGCAATGACCCCAAGGACTACGCGGACACCTACGCGGAAGTCATCGATCTGGGCCCCTTCGACGCGCCCTGGATCATGGACCACGAGCATCATCACTACTTCTGGCTGCGCCACCGGAAGCGCACCTTCGCCGCCGACTGGCCCGAGCTCAAGTACTGGTATTGATCCGCTGGGCGCCCCGCCCTCGCCGCAACTTTGTCTTTGCGGCTAGCGTAGAGTCTCACCTGTCTATAGCTTTTTATAGTTCTTCGTCAGCCCGGTTCTTAGACACCGATTTCGGCAAACATCGCCGCAACCCATTCGCGCCAACGCTGCAGCTCGATGCGATCGCCCAGTTTGAACTGGGTCGACGCTTCACTCAGTGTGACCCGCTTGCTATAGAGGTCGTCGGTCACCCGGTCGGAAAGATCCGGCAGAAACAGGCTCTTGCCCCCCTGCGTCATCACCGCCTGCCGAATCGTGCTTTTTTCGTAAAGCTCGAACTTCTTCGCCTCGCCAAAATACCCATTGCACACCACGTGAATCACTCCGCCACTCACGTGACTCATGTATTCGTTGAGCAGCTCCAGGCTGTCCCGCTGCCGGTTGATCACCCACAGCGTAATCAGCGGACGAGCCAACTCCCGCAGTGAGTTCAGCAGGATCGCCGCGTGCTTGACCACCGCCACGTTGCTCTGCGCCGGCGTGTTCACCACCACCGCCTTGAACGGCGCCGCGTCGCAGACGTTCACCAGATGAATCCAGCCCTCCACGTCGTCCAGATCGAGTACCTCGCCGTTGCTGGTCCGGCCATAGCAGCGAAATACGTCCGGATTGTTCACATCGGCGTCGATCAGCTTGACATACTTGTGGTTGGTCGAGAAATAGTCCATCAAGGCCATCGCCGTCAGCGATTTCCCGACGCCGCCCTTGCTCCCGTTCACTAGAATGATCGGCTGATTCATACCAGCATCCTAGCAAACGATCCCATGGTTGGGAACTCATTTAAAAAGCTGAAGCCATCCCGGATTTCCATCTTTCCAATCCACCGTCGCCCGTTCCTGCCGTCAAATTTGGCCGGGGCCAAATAATTCTGATCGCTTAAATCGGCGCTCGCTCCATCGAGACAATGAACTGTATGCCCGGCACATGCGCAGTCGTCAATCGGTCGTCATTCGTGATGAAGAGATCGCAGCCGGCACTTGCAGCCGTCGCCAATTGAATGGCGTCGGGGGCCTTGATGGTTCGGTCCTGACGAACCCTGGCAAATATCTCACCAGCTGCCCGATCGAATGCAAGGACCCTCACCTGCGGCTCTCGCAGCAGTTCCCTGTATTTCGCTTCCAACGCGCGGTTACCCGTTCGAATAGGCTTCACGAGGACCTCCCCAACCGTAAGCGTAGAGGTGAGAACCGTGTCCTTTCGAAGCGAGAGCCGTTCGAAGATGAAGTTGGCGCGATTCCCACGCGGCCCCAGGTCCTCTAGTTGGTAAATGAATAGATTTGAATCGAGAAAAACCCTGCTCATTCCCATCCCTCGCGCAACTCCCGGATGTAGTCGTCAGGGTCGATCCCAGCAGCCATCTCCGCACCGATCCCGCGGGCCTGCAACAATCCTTCCAGGTGCCTTGGACGCTTCTCTGGCATGTTGTCGGGAGAAACGTATCCCGCGGGAAGAATAGGATCGCTCCGCAACTCGCGAATCCTCTCGTCGGGATCAAGAGGCCAATTGCCGGCTCCTGCAAGTCCCTGTTCGTAGCGCTCCTTTGCCCACTCCAACACTGGCAGATACTTCTCCGGAACCTCATCGGCTTCGGGGAACATGTTCCCCGTCCTCCCGGGATCGACCTCATCACCTGGAAGGAGCAACCGCCGCGTGCTTCTCCCCGTGGCGAACAGCATCCGATGTTTGGCCGGGTTTGGCGCCTTGTTGGCCACGCAATGCTGGGAAGCATGAACGTTTACCCCAGAACGCATCTCGCCAGTAATATTCTCCCTTGCCGCCCGGTTCACAATTTCCTGAATTGTAAAGTCGTTTCGTCCTGTCTGCTCCTGATGAAGGAGCGCAGTTGCCAAGAAAACCTCGACGGCGCACGAAACATCAACCAAAACCGCTTGCGAAGTCATAATTCTCCCTCCCATTGGTTATGCGCTTGCTGGTTGCACCTTGCATTCCCTATGTGGAAGCCAAGACAAAAATTGCAGCGATAGGCAGCCAGAGTGTCCACGGCAAAACCGATTCCCGAATCCAGGATGCGCCGAAGGCGCTTCTGCGCATGAGCGGCACGGCTGAATCTGACCTTTCTCCCGCAGGAGGAGTCCCATTTACAATAATCAACCTCGGTCATGCAAATTCTCCTTTCGGGGCGAATGAACGCCCACACAAGGAATATACTTGACTCCTTTTTAAAATGCAATGTTTCAAAAGTATTCTGATTTATGTTTTTAAAATACTCAACCTCGCCGCCTGACCGCTTCCTCATAAACCCCGGCGTACTCCCGCGCCGGCCCCGCCCATCCGTAATCCCTCGCCATACCATTCAGCATCAGCTTCTTCCATCCCTTCTTATCCTTGAACGCCGCCAGCGCACGGTCGATCGCCTCCAGCAACCCCACGGCCTTCAGACCCTCAAACTTGAACCCCGTCCCCGTGCCCAGCTCCGGATTCCACTCCTCGATCGTGTCGTCCAGTCCGCCCGTCGCCCGCACCACCGGCGCCGTCCCGTACTTGAGCGAGTAAATCTGGTTCAGCCCGCAAGGCTCATACCGCGAAGGCATCAGAAACATATCCGCCCCAGCCTCGACCTTATGCGCCAGCGCGTCGTCGTAGCGGATCTGCACCGCGACCTGCCCCGGGTGCCGGAATGCCCAATCGCGGAAGAATCTCTCGTAGATCGGCTCGCCCGTCCCCAGGGCCACCACAACCAGGTCCCGCTCCACCAACTTATCCGCAATCTCCGCCACAAAACCGAAGCCCTTCATCGCCGCAAACCGCGAAACAATCCCGATCACCGCCGTCTTATCCGCCACCTTCTCCAACCCAAACGCATCAAGCAGGTCAGCGCGGCACTGCTGCTTGCCCGCCAAATCTTCCGGGCTGAAATGCGCCGCCAGGTTGCCGTCCGTCGCCGGGTCCCACTGCGTATAGTCCACGCCGTTCAAAATTCCGCGCAGGTCCGCCGCCCGCCCTCGCAGCACGCCGTCCAGTTTCTCTCCAAACTCCGCCGTCTGAATCTCCTCCGCATATTTCCGGCTCACCGTCGTCAGCATGTCGGCGAAGACCAGTCCGCCCTTCAGAAAATTGAAGTTGTCGAACTGCTCCAACTTATCCATCGTGAAAATCTCCCACGGAAACAGCAGTCGCTCCGTCGTGTCAGGCGGAAACCACCCCTGATAGCCCGCGTTATGAATGGTCAGCACCACCCCGGCCCGCTTCAGCATTGGATCCAGGGAATAAACCGTCCGCAGATAAACCGGAATCAGCGCCGCCTGCCAGTCGTGGACATGAAAAACATCCGGCACGCCCAGCAGCTTGGTCGCCTCCAGCACAGCCCGGCAAAATAACCCAAACCGCTCCCAATTATTGGGATAATCGCCGGCCTTGGTCCCGTAGAGTCCCGGCCGGTCAAAAAGCTCCGGGCAATCCACAAAGTAGTACTGAACGCCGCCCCGAGTGCCCCCGTCCACAATCCCCACAAAACGGTTGTACGACTCAAAGGGAATGGTGATCGACCGCACCGCATACGTCCATTCGCCCTTGATCTGCGTCCTGAGGTGCGCCTTCACTCCCGCATATAGCGGCAGGTAGACCGTAACCTCGTGCCCCAGCTTCTTGAGCTCAGGCGGCAGCGCACCCACCACATCGGCCAACCCGCCGGTCTTTGCAAACGGTACGCACTCCGAAGCAGCAAAAACAATATGCATTCGAGCAATCTCCCATTCCAGCGCAAAGAAACATACCCGCGCCAGCCAAGACATCCGGCCAAAGCGCCAGTCTACTACGCCCATGTTTGCGAACGCTCTCCCGCCGCACAACCGCCTCTTCATCTACCATCAAAGCAGTCCATGCCCGCCAAACCCAAGCTCGGCCAAAACTTCCTCGACGATGCCCAGGCTGTCCAGCGCATTGCCGCCTCACTGGGCGATCTCTCCGGCCGAACTGTCATTGAAATCGGCCCCGGCGCCGGGGCCATCACCGGAGCCCTTGCCGCCCGCGCCGCTCATGTCCTGGCCATTGAGCTTGACCACGACCTCGCCGCCCATCTCCGCACCCAGTTCCCACCCGACCGAGTCACCGTCCTGTCGCAGGACGTGCTCAACTTCGACTTCGCAACCGCATCCACGGCAGCCGGCGAACGGCTCTGCGTAATCGGCAACCTGCCCTACGGCATCACCTCGCAAATCCTCCTCAAACTCGCCGCCAGCCACGCCGCTCTCGACCGCGCCATCCTGATGGTCCAGCGCGAAGTGGCCGACCGCATCACCGCCAGCCCAGGCTCACGCGATTACGGCCTGCTCTCCGTTACCGTGCAGATGGTCGGCCCCGCCGAAACCCTCTTCACCCTTCCGCCTTCATCCTTCTCGCCCCCTCCCGACGTCCACTCCGCCGTCTTCCGCTGGCGCTTTGCCCCGCGCTTCGCCGAACTCGGTCTCGATCAGTCCACCTTCCTTCCCTTCGTCCGCAAAGCCTTTGCCCAAAAGCGCAAGACTCTCGCCAACAACCTCCGCGCCGCCGGCTTTTCTCCGGCCGTCTCCGCCGCCGCCTTGGCACAGGCAGGGATCGACCCCCACGCCCGCGCCGAAGCTCTCCCTATCGAAGCCCTTGCCGCTCTCTGGCACGCCGTCCAGATCCCTTCGCCTGTTGGCTTACCTGAATAGCTGGGTGCCCCAGGAAGAACGTGTTCAGAGATTCCCTGGATCTTGTCCTGCAAATAGTTCGGCCGCATGGTTGCGGTTTCATATGGAAACTGCAATCATGCGGCCGACAGCCGATTGATAGATCAAAAGCACGAAGTTCGCAGTGCGCCATTTCTAGCGATGCGATCCACCGCCACCGCCGCCATGAGAAGCTCCGCCGCCACCGCCAGAGAATCCACCCCCACTCGAAGAATGGCCAGCCGGCGATCCTCCACCGGAAGCCGCTGGTCTCGCTGTCGACGCCCGTGAGCCGCTGCCGCTGCCAACCGATGTCCTTGCCGGCGTTCTTGCCCCCGGCGAATTGACCGAAGAACCTTGCCGGATGCCGCCGAAACTCGGCTCCGTCGCCGTTGTCGTCCTCGCTCCCGCGGAGGTTCCTCCCGCCCGGTTCACGAAGCCCGAGGCCGAGCGCTCATACTGCGGCCGTGGCGACAGCGGACGAAACGCCTGCACCGTATGCCCGGCAATCACAACTGTTCCCGACCTGTTCCTCGCAGGCATACCGCTGCTCCCGTTAGAGGGCCGCCGGTTCACAGCTACGATCGGATTCGCCTCAACCAGCCCCCTTCGCCCGATGGGACGAATGGGCCGCGGGTGGGGACGAACCGGGGGAAGATATCCGGCATAGCCAAACCCGATATTCGGGCCATGATAACCGCCGCCCCACCAGGGCGCGCAGCCCCCCAGCCCAGGCGCCCAACCCCACCCAAAGCTGGCGTAGTAGTTCCAGTTTCCACATTGGTAAGGCAGGTAACCCCACGAATAACCCGACACCCACGAGTAGCCGAACCGCGGCGTCCACATCCAGTCCCCGCTCCCGTACGGATCCCATCCCGATCCGCTTGCCGCATAGGGCGACCAGATATTCCCCTGCCCCGGTACGTCATACCAGTTGCCGTTCGCGTCCAGGTCATTCCACGCAGGGTTGCTGCTGTCGGCAAATCCCTTCGTCGCCCCTGTTTTGGACGACGCTTCGGACGTCAGCATCTGGTCGCGGTCGGAGTTCCACGTGTCCCATGAGTCCGGTTCGATCGATTCATTCAGCTCATACTTGGTTGCATCCGCGCCATTCAGCGCCAGACTCTCGCCCCCGTGCAGGTCCACCGCCAGCCCGCTGCCCCGCTCCAGATGCGCATTGCCTGAGAAGACGGCAAGCTCCCCCGGTGGGTTATCCAGGTTGATCCGGAACACGCTGAATCCGCCAGCCGTCACCACGCTGTCGCCAAATCGTATGCGAATCGATCCGCCTTGCCCTGGTTGTCCTGCTTGTCCAGCGCCCTGCACCTCAAAGTAGCCGAGCCCGGTTTCAAGCACAATCTCCGCATCGCCAACTCCGCCCTGCCCGCGCAACACCGTCAGCGTCAGTGAACTGTTCGGCGAAAGCCGCGCCACGCTCCCGTCTTCCAACTGAATCTCCGCCCGGCCGTTGTCTGCGGTCGCCACACGGGTTTCCTCAAACAGCGGCATATTTGCCACCGCCTGATCGGCAAGCACCTGGTTGCCCTGCGAGACTTGCACCTGCCCTTCCACGCTGCTCAGCCGCGCCGC
>Ga0224558_1000214_pt1 | contig 68988 bp, 37 predicted proteins | sample 714S32024metaG_FD_180682 | JGI IMG/M metagenome (GOLD analysis project Ga0224558, IMG submission 180682) | Peat soil microbial communities from Stordalen Mire, Sweden - 717 S3 20-24 | ecosystem: Environmental > Terrestrial > Soil > Wetlands > Peat | place: Sweden: Norrbotten County, Stordalen... | reverse complement strand
GCAAGGAAGCCGCGAAGACGCGCTCCATTTGCGCTCTGTTTATCGGATTACGACTGCTTTTCATGGTCTTAGGTGTCATCCGCTGACCTGCATGTTGTTGAAAATGCGTTTGACTGTTGATTCGAGTTTTATGCTTGCTGCATCAACTTCCTGATCGCAACTTGGGTCCAACTTGGGTCCATTTGCTGCCGAAAACCGGGCATTTAGAGCAACCTAGACGCACTACCAGCCTAAACGAATCAACAACTTAGCAAATCGGTTGGTGGTTCGGGACCAGGGGGTCGGAGGTTCAAATCCTCTCTCCCCGACCATTATTGTCAACAACTTACAGACTCATCACGTACTCGAAAGTAGACTCATCTGGTATTAGCCCAGGGGGTCTAGTGCCGGAAGGTGCGTCAATATTGGTTTTTTCGCCTATCCTGGGATGCAACACTCTCTACAAAAACATATACAGTCGTAAGAGATGATCCAGTTTTACACCCAGACAGCCAAGCTGGGTCCACTACACTCTGTTTGATTTAACAACAGATCGATAATTTTGGCGAGAGGCAGGAATCAGCGGTCTCCTTTTTCTCCGCGCCTCACACTGTGACTGCAACGTCTCTTTCTGCTGGTTGAAATGCGGCAGAGGATTCTCGAAGAACCCAGCCGGCAATCAGCAGAGTGGGCGCGGGCATGGGTTCGATCTTGCCGAGAGCGGCGAGCGTAGTGTAGCGGATTTGCTGGCCGGGCTGTGCGGCTTGCGATACGACAGCGCAGGGAAACTCCGGTGGGAGGCCTTCCTCAAGCCACTGTAGCGCTAGCAGGCGTGAGTCGCGGCCAGGCATATAGACGATACGCGTAGAGTCCTCAATTTGGGGCAGCGGCGAGAGGTTGTGCGACTGCGCGTGATGGCCGGTGGAGAAGATCACGCTCGATGCGCTGTTGCGGCTTGTCAGCGGGCAGCCAATGGAAGCGGCCGCGGCAAAGGCGGCGGAGACGCCGGGAACAATCTCAAATGGAATGCTTGCTTCGGTGAGTGCGGCGATCTCTTCGGCGGCGCGGCTGAAGATAAGCGGATCGCCGCTCTTGAGCCGGACGATGGTGCGGAAGGGATTCTTTTGCTCACGGGCGTACTCCACCATCAGCGCGTTGATCTGCTCCTGCGTGATGCTCTTCACGCCGCAACGCTTGCCCACGTTGATGATCTCGGCGGCGGGCTGTGCAAGCTCAAGAATCGTTTCTGGAACAAGGTCGTCGTGCAGGATGAGATCTGCGGATTGAATGAGGCGCAGCGCTTTGACGGTCAGCAGTTCAGGATCACCAGGTCCGGCTCCCACCAGATAGACCTTGCTGCCGGAGCTGGCGCTCTCTTGGTGGAGCGGAGCGAGAGCAAGATGGCGCGCCGGGCAAGAGGCTTTGTCGCAGAGCTGTCGACTGGCTAACTGATGCAGCAATGCCTTACGCGCCTCACCGCGGGGCTGCGTTGCCAAAACTTCGCGGCGGAGCCGGCCCATGTTTTCGAGCCACGGGCCGAGGTCGGCGGGCAGTTGTTCGTCGATTTCGCGGCGTAACTGCTGCGCGAAGGCAGGGCTTTCGCCCGCAGTTGAGATGGCGATCTGCAACGCGCCGCGGCTGACCACCGAACCGAAATAAAAATCACAGTGCGGAGGATCATCCACGCTGTTCGACAGAATGCCGCGCTCAACGGCTCCCTGATAAACGGCGGTATTTACTTGAGCGGAATCAGTGGCGACGACAACCAGATAGTTGTCCTCGAGGTCGGCGAGTTCAAAGTTCCGCTGAGTCCATTCGAGACGGCCCTCAAAGGCGAGCTTCTGAATTTCAGGGATTGCATTCGGCGCAACAACGCGCAGCCGCAAGCCCGTCTTGAGCAGGACGTCTATCTTGTCGAGCGCAACAGTACCCGCGCCGACCACCAGTCCGCGGCGACCGTTGAGTTTGAGAAAGACCGGTAACAGGCTCATAGCTTAATCCTAATCAGCGACTCCGTGCGGCACGCTGCCTGTGGGCAGATCGCGCTCGACCGGCGGCAACGCCTCGCCCGCCAAATTGGCGCGCAGTTCGTCGTTAGAGTGGCGCGCAAACCAGGCGCGCAGATTCTCTTCCCTCTGGCGCGTGGCAAGGTACTTGCGAAGCAGCCGCTCAATCGCTTCCGGCACCAGCGTCGCGGGGCAGCGATAGCCCACCGGACGAGCGATGGAAGCGTGTTGGCCCACCGCGCCGCCAAGGCAGAAATAATATGCATCGATAAGCTTGCCCTCGTGCTTGATCTTTTTTCCCTCGATGCCGATGTCGGCGATCCAGTGCTGTCCGCAGCCATTGGGGCAGCCGGTGACGTGCAGCCTAAGCTGCTGATCAAACTCCGGCAGCCGTTCTTCAAGCTCGTCCACAATCCAGCGGGTGAAGCCCTTGGTCTCAGTGATGGCCAGCTTGCAGAACTCGGTGCCCGTGCAGGCAACCGCGCCGCGCCAGAAAGATGAGCCATCGACTTGCAATCCGATCTGGCCTAATTCGCGTGCAAGTTCTGCCGTTTTGTTGTTGGGAATATCGATGAATAGCAGATTCTGAGAGACGGTTGTGCGCAGCGCGCCACTGCCGAAACGCTCTGCAAGTTCAGCGGCGGCCTGCAACTGCTCGCCGCTCAGCCGTCCGCGCAGCACCGATGCGCCCACGTGACTCAAGCCCGGCTGTCGCTGTGGATGAATGCCTGCATGGTCGCGGTATATGTCGTCGGGAACCTGCTCGAGCGCAGCGGGAAGCAGCGTGAAGTCAAGCCGCGACTGCAACTCAGCGAGAAAACTCTCCGCGGTCCAGCCTTCTTTCAGGAACAGGTATTTCATGCGCGCCTGTGCCCGGTTTTCGCGCAATCCCTGCTGCTCGCGGAAGATCTCGGCCACGGCGCGCGCTACGCGAACCGCCTGCTCGGGAAGAACGAAGGCATTAAGGCGAACGGCGAGATGCGGCTCCCTGGAGAGCCCTCCCCCGACGCGCAGCGAGTAGCCAATCTGGTCGTTGAATTTGGCCGCGGTGAGGGCGATGTCGTTGATCTCCGGATGAGAACACCACGATGGACAGCCGGTGGCACAGACTTTGAATTTGCGCGGCAGGTTGTAGAACTCCGGGTTGCCGCTAAGCAAGCGTGAAATCTCCGTGGCGAGCGAAGAGGAATTGATCAACTCATCAGCGGCCACTCCGGCCAGCGGACAGCCGGTCACGTTGCGCACCACATCGCCGCAAGCGCCTTTAGGCGAAAGTCCAACCGCATTAAGAGCATCGACGACTTCAGGCAGCGACTCGATAGTGAGCCAGTGCAGCTGAATACATTGGCGCACGGTGATGTCGGCAAGGTTGCGCGCGTACTTTTGCGAGATTCCGGCGATGACGCGAAGCTGCGCGGCGGAGAGGATGCCGTTGGGAATGCCGATGCGCATCATGAAGTAATCGGAGGCCAGACCCTCGCCGCCCTTGCCGCCGGTGGCGCCCACGCCATCGCCCTGGGTGTAGATGCCCCACCACTTGGAGTATAAGGAAGCCCACTCGGGCAGCACGCTGGAGCGGCCCTGGCGGGCAAACTCGCGCACCTCATTGAAGGCCTCCCACGGGTTTTTCTCGCGCTTGAGGCGCTCCGCACGCTGAGCATTTGTCTCTTTTACTGGAACTGTTTGAGCCATTTTTCCTCTTCACTGAAAACAGAAAACCCGCGACAGCTGCGGCTGCATCGCGGGCAATTGGAAACCATGGATTGAACTGTACCTATAGACCCAGGTCACCTATGCGCGCGAAGCAATGTACAGCGGCGACAACAGAGATGACCTTGCATAATGAAATAATATCGGCGGTCCAGTCGAAAGTCAAGTTCCCAGTTGACAGGAATTCGAAAGCCGGTTAGGGTGTAAAAACAGAGTTGCACACGAGATGAAATCTATCATCCTCAAATTCGCGTGTTGTTGTTGTCTCCGCTAGCGCCCGCTGGCCTGTCCGCGAATTATGCCTTTCCATAATTCAAGCGCCTCATGTTGATTTACGAGTATTGGATGCCCCTGTTCACGCCCATCTCCGCAGGTTTTATTGAGGACTCTGCCCGCTCAATGAGCAGGCCGGTAACGGCACTGTGTTCGTGTAGTTGTTGTCTTCCCACCTGTCGATAAAGGTCTGTCGCCCCATACGGGCCAGAGCCTAATGTCCCAACCCATCCAGCTTCTATAATTCAAAGGAGAATCCAAAGTGCAACTAGCTCTTTATGTTTTCGTGTTTGCATCTCTGCGCCGGTTGCGGCTATCGATCTCAGCTGTGCTTTTTCTGTTTGCTGTAGCGGCCGGACTGCCCCTGGCCGCGCAGGACGACATCACCACGCAAAACGCGACGTCCGCGTTCAATGGCGCATATATCACTGGGCCGGAGGCGAACCCTTTGAGCTTCCTGAACGGCGCGGCCTGGCGCACTACCGGCAACCCGGCGCCTTATGACTTTCACGACTTTGCACCGGCGACCTATGTTGATGCAAAACTGCCCAAATGGATCGACGTGCAGGCCGAGGAGCGGTTCCGGTACGAGGGGTACAGCAATTCAAGCTTCAAGGCCAAGGCCGATGACTCCTACCTGTTGAACCGCTTCCGGTTCCAGGTGGATCTGCGGACGCCCAGTTGGTTCCGGGTTACGGCGCAGGTGCAGGACGCCCGTTCAGGCTTCCAAAACCCGCCGATCGGGCCGCCGAACACGGTTCGCTGGGATCTGAAGAAGGCTTACGTCGAGATCGGCACGCCCGAAAAACACTGGTTCAGCCTGCGCGTGGGCCGGCAAACCATCAACTACAACAACACCATCATCGCCAACTCCGAGTGGCGCAACCAGGCCCGTTCCTACGATGCGGCGGTGCTGAACCTGAATGCGAAGCGCGAGCACCTGGGCATCTTTGCCGCCTCAGCTGTAGTGCCACAGGCCTATGGAGTGAGCCCGCATCAGGAAGGCAACAACATCTACGGAGCCTACGGCCGCATTGATGATTTTCTTGTGCCGCACTCGAACCTGGAGCCGTTCTTCCTGTGGCGCGTGCAGCCGGCAGAGGTCGTCGAGCCGGCCGTCGCCAAGACCACCGGTAAGGAAAACGAGAAGGTTGGCGGCGTGCGCTTCAAGGCGCAAGCTCACTCGGCGCTCGATTATGGGGGCGAGGTGATCTACGAAGGCGGCACGGTGGGGAAGGAAAGCATCGGCGCCTGGGCGGCGCAGGGAGGCGCAGCATACCAGTTTCTCAATGCAGCGGCCAAGCCGCGTGTCTTTACCCAGTACGACTACGCCACGGGCAATAGCAATCCGGCAACGAACGGAAAGCACTCTACCTTTGATACGATCTACCCGACAGCACACGACCGTTTTGGCATCGCCGACCTGTTCGGCGCACAGAACATTGAGGCGGTGCGCGCGGGCACAACCGTTGAGCCCCACAGGCGACTTACCTTCACAGTACAGGGGCTGGACTTTTGGGCGGCTGATGCGCTGGACTCGATCTACAATACCTCGGGCAGCGCGATCGTAAACAACAAGACCGACCACGGCCGCCATGTGGGCGCGGAAATCGATGGCTACTCCTGGTATGAACTCAACAAGCACTTCAACCTGGGCGGCGGCGTCGCTTACTTCGGCGGCGGCCAGTTCCTAACGAATGTGACGACCAGCCACTCGTACCCGTACTACTACTTTGCGCTGAACTTCAAAGACAACGGAAAGAAGTAGCCAACGCCGTTATGGAACTCCGGGACGAGGCAGGTGTGATGGACCTGTCTTTCGACAGAACATCCGCAGTTCACTTTCGTTCGCCTTCCTGGTACACACCGGACAAGTTCTTCTCGCCTTTTTCCCGGTCCGTTCACCACCTGGGAGCTAATCCCAAAGCAGCGCCGGGTGGTTTGAGGGCTGATCCTGCGATCCGCCTCTGGAGGGCCTGACTCCATCTTCCATGCAATAAAGCTGCTTTCAGTCGGTTTACACTACGACCTCTTTTCTGCGCCGTTCATGGCACACTTTGGCGAGGGACAATTTTCAAACCGCTTGCATATGCGCCGGGGTATGCTATCGACAAGGGGCAAAAGAGCGGTAAAACACCTCTGCGAGGCAATTGCCAGATTAGAGCAAGTGCCCCTTCAGGTCATCGGGAGAGTATGAAAATGAACAGAAAAGATATCGTGCTGGCGGCGAAGGCGACAGTCTGGCTTTGGCTCGCCTGGATGACTATCGATGTTCTCCCGTTCAAGCTTTTCCGCAAGATGATGCGCCCGCCGGTCGGCAAGCCAAGGTTGAAAGGAGACTCGGCGCAGGCATACGGCCGGCGAGTGAGTTGGGCTGTGGGAGCCGCCGCGCGGCGCGTGCCGTGGCGAGCGGTTTGCTTTCATCGGGGACTCGCCGCCCATCAGATGCTCTGCCGCGCAGGTGTTCCCACGGAACTGCATTATGGGGTGGCAAAGTCCATGGATAAGGGGCTCGATGCCCATGTTTGGGTTACGGCAAATGGAGAGATCATCGTCGGAGAACAGGCGCAGAATCACTTCACCGTGCTGGGCATATTCCCTGGAAAAGATTCATCCGGAGAATGACGGCAAGGCCGGTACGAACCCGCCGGGCAATTTCCGCTGCGTTATGCGTTTGGCGCTATAGCGCCCTGGCGAATGGAAGCCTGCAAGGTTCCATCCTCCATGCGCCTTATGAAACGGCCGAAGCTCACGGCGCGCAGAAGCTTGCCTTCATACGTCTCTTTGATAGCGGCATTTGGCCAACCGCCATTGGGCCAATCGTCGATGAGTTTGCCCATTGCGGGCATGTCGAGATACTTGTTGGCCAGGTCGCTGCGTTGGATCCGTCCGATCTCCGCGACAATCTGCTTTCGATTGTCCTCCATCAGAGCAGCCGCATCCGCAGCCTGTCTGCCCCGGCGCAGCTCATCCCGCACCATCGAAGGGAGTCTATTCTCCATGGCGTCGCGAATGAGAGATCGCGGACGCCCTCCGCGACAGAATGCCTCCTCGGGCAGAGAAAGGCAGTATTCAAACAGCCGGCGGTCGCCCATTGGATCGACAAAGTCGTAGCCGAAGCGGCGTTTCGCTCCCGCAATGACCGCAGCACTATCAATCCGGGAGATGGCCTGCAGTCGGGCCAGCCTGGAGTTCTTCTGAGGAACGGTTGTGCTCGACACCAGTTTCGGAGACAGCCCGCTGCTTTTGAAGAAGCCGGGGCGAATGGGCGAATCCGAAAACAATCCAAGGGATGGCTGGTCCGAGTTTCGATCCAGGTGGAGAACGCGAGTCAACATGGAGCGAAAGCCTTCCCGCATCGGACCGTATTTCAGAGAGAGGCTGAGGCTCTGCCTGACTCCGAATCCGTAGTTGCGCCTCTCAGCGATCAACTGCAGCCAATCGAAGATCCTGCCGTGGCCAAGCAACTCTACAAGGGCGTAGGAGCCATCGTAACTGGCTGCCAGGTTTCCAAACGCCGCTCGCATCAGCGTATGAATGCCCCTGCGCTGCGCCTCCATGCCGATGCCAACCAGCCAGGGCGCATTAAAAACATTCAAGACGGGGGAATGACAATCGAATGAATAGAAATCCATCGCCTCAAGAAGTGGCGTGGCATTGTTGGGGACAAGGACGTGGTCGAGATTGGGGTAGAGTTCGGCAACGCTGGCGGCATGGAGGCTCTCGTCGCCAAACTTTTCCGCAGGCAGCCATTGATCGATGGAATTGGCGGGCACGGCGGTAAAGGCGGTAGCCCTTCGGCCTTCCTTTGCGAGAATCTCCGCTGCCAGAGCAGTGACCGTGGAGCTGTCGAGGCCCCCGCTCAAGTGTGTGCCGATCATCTTGCCGGGGAGGATTCTGCATCGGACGGACTCCTGCATAAGTTGCAGCAGGCCCACGGCGTACTCACGGGGATCGGCACAACGAAGTTCGGCCCCATCTTCAGGCCGCCAATAGCGATTCAGATGGATCGTTTCATTCTCGAAGACCAGCACATGCCCTGCGGGAACGCGCCGTATACCCTTGTACAGCGTTCCATCCCCGAGGCCCGGGTTCATGGTGAGCCATTGCGCCGCCTGATCGTCATCCGGTTCGATGGGAATCTCCGGGCAGGCCAGCAGGCCCACAATCTCGCTGGCAAAACGAAAGACACCGCCGCTTTGCCAGTAGTACATGCCTTGCATTCCGAGAGCGTCGCGGCCAAGTATCAGACGGCGGCAGTGCGCGTCCCAGAGCGCAAAGGAATACTCGCCGACAACGTGGCGGGGAAATTCTTCTCGATAGCGAAGATAGGCATGCAGCAGGAGGTCAGCGTCTGAAACGGCGGCGCCGAGACTGGAAGTACCGGGGAGGCTCAACTTATCGAGCAAACCAGGGCGATCGTGGATTGCTCCCTGCAACAGAAGAAGGAGATCGGGCTGCTCCGGAGCAGAGGACGCAAAGGATGCGTCGCCGCAGATTCCCATGCTGCCCGCGGAAAGCTGCCAACTTTGAAGAGGGTCTTCCGGGCGCAGCTTCAGTACAGCAAGAATCTGTCCAATGCCACCGGGAGCGCCGAGCAGGCCTGCAATCGCCATATTGTCGAGTCGTTACTTCTTTTCAATGCGCTCGAATAGAAAGACGAGGATCATGGAAGTATCGCAAGATCGGACAGAGCATTAGCCGTGCTTGCATCAACCCGCCGGCGGCGCGTCCAACATGAGAACTTATGACCAATAACTGGCCGAGTCATTATGCTTCGTGGGGGTGAAATTCATCTCCGCGTCTTCCGCGCTGTAAACATTCAACACGGGCGCATGCCACGGAGGATTGTTGGACGACGTTTCCTGCTCGTTAACGAATGTCATACCTTCTTGCTTCTGATCGGGCATACTCTACCTATTCTGGGGAATCCTGCAGCAATCATAAGGGGAAGGACGGGGGTCGAGTCAAGGTTACTTTTGGCGCCGCCGGGCGGGGCTTATCCGTAATCGCTGAAAGAAACAGTTGCTTACAAATAGCCAAGCCGTTTCATGACTGCGCCGTGGACGTTCTCGATCCTCTCGAGCAAGTGGATAGGAAGTTTCTCTTTTCCTTCGCCGGACCGGCCCTGACGGAAGAAGCGCGCCGCCGAGGGCACTTTTTCTCGAAACCCCCGCTTGTCTTCCTGTTCGCGAAGTGTAGAGAATCCGGCTGCCGCAGCGGCCTGGGCACATGCCTCCGCGGGAATGCCCAGAAACCTCGCAACCTTTTCTAGCTCACGGGCCGAGTCGGCGAGCATGTCTTCATAGCGAATCAAGAGCAGGGGCATGGCGGCATCGTCGAGCCAACTGGCGACATGCTCGCTCCAACTGCCAACCTGCTGCGATAGCTGGAGAGTCAAGCGGGATGAGCTCGATGCGTAGGTTTTGGTGGAATCCGCCATAGAATCGACGGCCGCTTCCAAATCCAAACCGAAAAAGTGAGCGAACGACACGGCCACATCGCGGGGATCGCGCACGATATAGACCGCGCCCCGGCTGACTTCGGGCGGGAAGACGCGCTCTCCCGAAGCGGTCAGCCAGCAACGGTCATGCACCTTGCGCAGAATGAGCGGGTCCTTTGAGGCGCGGGCAATGGCGCGATGCAACTCTGGCCGGACTGCATCGATCTCCGGCGCGGCCAGGTCGCTGGATTCCACGCCAAAATGCTCCTCGAACTCCTCACGGTTGAGAATATGAGAATCGATCGATTCTTTGATGTCCACCGGCGCGCCCCCGTTGCGCAGACTTTGCAACATGATGCGCATCCAGGTATTGCCCGACTTGGGGTAGGAGACAAGCCAGCCGAATTGGCCGCCTTGGGCAGGCGCCGAATTTCCTCCCCTCAGATTCATAGGCCTCCTCCGAGCGCACTCAGTACCACATCCGCGCACCGGTCCAGATCGTCGAGAACCTTGGTTCGCCGCAATGCGAATAGTGCGGCGCCATTGGCAAGCGCTGTGAGGCCGCGAAACTCGCGCGCCGCGTTGCCGAGACTCCGTCCAATCTCTTGCTGGTACACCAGCTCTTTGAAAGGGAAGAGTGCTGGAAGGCCATGCCGGCGAACCAGAACCGGCTCATCGACTGAACCGACTGATTCGATACTCACCATAAGTTCCAGAGGCCAGGTGCGCGCTTCCACGGCGGGTACGGCGACTGCGCGCTTGCCGTGTTCGAGTCGCGTAGGCAGGCGCTGTTCCCGTGGAATCTCGAGCCTGTCCATCACATCCGGCCAGAGCCGGACTTGCGTCGTTCCCACCATGGCCTGCACAGATTGCCCGGAGTCGTCGGATATAAGGAGATCGTCGCTGAGAAGCAAAGCTCCCCGACGGACAAGCGCAGCCGCCAGAGCCGACTTCCCACTCGCGCAGGGACCGCTGAAGGCAATCGCCCGCCCGCCGAGAACCACGCAACTGGCATGCAACGGGAGCAGAGAGCGAAGATGCAGCACGATCCCGGCGACCGTGCCCAGCAGAATGGTCTCGATCTCAAATATCTCCGTGCCCGGCGCCGGCTGGACAACGATGATCGTCGTATCGGCCGCCTGTATGGTCCCATGAATCCAGAATCGGGCAACAGTGGAGATATTGACCAACGCGGTTCTGTCGCTTCCGATCTGCACAAAGGGACTCGACCAGATCGGTTTGGCCAGAGAATCCGGCGTTTCGCCAAAGCAAAGCTCGATCTCCGGCGCTTCATCGGATCCGAGTGCGGGCCATGCGGGAAGCGAATACAATCGGAAGGGCGAGCGCAAGCGCAGACCGAAGAAGGAGTAATCCGGCAAATGGCCTGTCTCTGTCATTCTGGATTCCCCGCATCCTCCGGTCCGCGCGTGTGACCAAGCACCAGAGAAACCACCTTTGCCACGCATTCCTGGATGGTCTCTTCATCCGTGCGGCAACGCAACTCCGGCGCAAGCGGCGGTTCGTATGGATCGTCGATACCGGCAATGTGGTGCAGTTCTCCGGCGCGCGCTCTGCGGTAAAGACCGATAGGGTCCCGCATCTCGCACACCGCCAGGGGAGCATCGACATGCACTTCAACGAACGCGCCTATACTGTGGCGCGCTTCGTCGCGAGCATCCCGGTAGGGCGAAACGGCTGCGACCAGAACGACGACTCCATGCCGGGTGAGCAGATTGGCTATATACGCAATGCGCCGGATGTTTTCGTCGCGGTCGGCCTTGGTAAAGCCGAGATCGCGATTGAGATGCTTGCGCAGATCGTCGGCGTCAAGCACTTCCGTGCGCAGGTCGAGATTTGCCAACTCCGCGGCTACAGTCCGCGCAAGCGTGCTCTTCCCCGTCGCGCTGAGGCCTGTGAACCAAACCGTCAATCCTTGAGGGGTTCGCATCGGTGCATGGAGGGGCGCTGAGCTTTGCTCCGCCAGGGCCCTTTTCATCCTCCCACTACCGCAATCAACTCATGTTCCAGAAGTTTGTTCAAAAGAGTCAGCACATCGGCGGTAACCGTTGCGGCCTCGGCGTGGTATTTGGCCGCGAGAGACTGGCAGAGCGAGGCGACGGAGACGGGCTGCTCCAGACTGCGCCAGATTTCGCTGCCGATATCGTCCAGGCTGTAATAATAGCCCCGTTCAAGATTCATCAGGACAACTTCTTCGCAAATCTGCGAAGCCAGAGCTTTGCCGCTCCACGCCACGGTGTCTTCGATCTCTATGCGATGGTGAGCAGGGGGCATGTACGATTCTCCGTAATGCTGAAAATGTCGATTTCATTGATTTGATAAAGTTTAATTATCAGATAAAGTCCCGTCAACCGCTCCAGGAGGAAAAAGAAGCTGGGACTCGATGAGCGCCTTCCAGCATCGCTATGGTTGCCCCAATCCTTTTCAGGTCGAAGTTCCTGCGCAATTCAAATATCGGTACAGTTGCCGCAATCCCCGCGGAGGAAAGGAAAAGGGACGCTCTGCGCCCAAGAAGATTCCCCGCCCTGGGGCGAAAGATCTGGCTCTCCAGCAGCGCCAAACGCTTCAAGCCGGGTACATCGACAATCGAATCCGGTTCTTCGTTCTGCGTTCTCTCGAGAAAGTAAATGGCTTCCAGCGGAACGGGATTCCTTGCGAAGGAGCGGACCGGCTCAAAGCGGAAGTGATGTTTCCCCTGCAAGCTGAGCCCTGCCTGCTCCGCTTCAACGCCGAAGATCGCCTGGAGCGAAGCGGGCAAGAGCTTGACTCGCGGAAATGCCGGCAACACTACCCAGCCTCGATTCGTTTTCGTGATCACGCAGACATCGTCCGCCATCAATGAATATCCGCGATGGGCCAGCGCCGCCGCCAGGGTCGATTTGCCGGAACCGGAGTTGCCGGAGAAGATAACCGCCCCCTCGCCCAGTTGAAGACACGACCCATGCAGAGGAAAAACTCCGCGCTGGTGGCAGACCAGCCCCAGTCCGGTTCCAAACAGATAGTTGCGCAGTTCGATAGAATCGGGAGAGGTGAACGGGTCGATGACAATTTCACGGCCATCGCGCACGGAAAACGTGACGACATTGGGAATCTCAAGCCTGCACAGCCCGGTGTCGTCCACGGTAAGCCGCCGCGTTGATGCCACGATCTTCTGGAGCGGTGGAACCTCTCCCAGTCGAATGCGGATATCCACCGCCGCGCCGGGGTCTTCCCAAGGGAGCAATTCAGGCAGGCATATCTCCGACTGGACACGCCAACCGCAAAGAAAGGCATCGGATAGTATGGACATGCGGTCTGCCTTCCATGGGTCTGCGCCTGAACGGCGCAAGTCGCGAGGAGGAAGAATCCCCCGAGACTGAGGACAAAACGAAACGCTTTCATTGATTTGGCTCCTTGAGTATATATCTTTCATTCAAGCCGGTAAATAGCATTCCTTCGAGCCAGTGATCGTGTATATCAATAGCGCGAAAGGCTCTAGTTAAATTTACTGGAAGCGATTGCGGAGCTTGCCGGTATGGTTTTAGGTTACTTATACATGGGGTAATGGAACTAGAGACGCATATCAAGCGAAGGAAGGCCGCCGGAGCGGGACGAATTGCGCTGGCCTCGGCATTTTGCTACTATTGGTTTACGCATGGTTCGCGCCTCCCAACGCCGCTCTTGTTGTTGCCTGTCGATGATTTTCGACGGGTGTATGCTCTAGTCTCTGATTCCTCTCCAGCAATACATCAGAAGACGCACCCATCGCTGAAAAGCCGGTGTGCGGACCCGCAGCATTGGCCCTCAGCGATTCAACTACTGAAAGAGGTCATGCATGCCGGTCGCTGAATCCGTATCTCCCCCATCGACGCCAGCGAGCGCATTCGCTCCACAACGCCTCAGCCATCTGCGCCTGCTGGAGGCGGAGAGTATCCACATTCTGCGCGAAGTAGCCTCGGAATTTGAGCGGCCCGTCATGCTCTACTCGATCGGCAAGGATTCCTCCGTCATGTTGCGGCTGGCGCAGAAAGCCTTCTATCCCGCGCCGATTCCCTTTCCTCTGCTACACGTGGACACCGGCTTCAAATTCGCCGAGATGCTTACCTTTCGCGATGAGATGGCCCGCTTGGTGGGCGCGGAGCTGCTGGTCTGGCGTAATGAAGCTGCCATTGCCGCGGGTACGAATCCCATTGTGCTCGATACCAAGCGCTGCTGCGGGTTATTGAAGACGCAGGCGTTGCTCGATGCGCTGCGCCACTACAACTTTGATGCGGCCTTCGGCGGCGCGCGGCGCGATGAAGAGAAATCCCGCGCCAAGGAGCGTATCTACTCCTTCCGCGACAGCGCCGGACAATGGGATCCGAAGAACCAGCGTCCTGAGCTGTGGAATCTCTACAATGCGCGCATCCATCCCGGCGAAAGCATACGCGTTTTTCCACTCTCCAACTGGACGGAGATGGATGTCTGGCAATACATCCACGAAGAAAATATTCCTGTCGTCGATCTTTACTTTGCCAAAGAGCGGCCCATGTACGTGCGCCCAATGAGCACGGGTCAGGACGCGCTCCTCCCAGTCGAACAAGCCTTCGTGGCGAGGAAGGGTGAGCAACCCCAGATGATCAAGTCGCGCCTGCGCTCGCTGGGATGCAGTCCATGCACGGGCGCGATTCGCTCCGACGCTGACACCATCCCCGCCATTATCGCGGAGCTGCTCTCGTTTCGTTCGTCCGAGCGCGCCAATCGCGCGATCGACCACGACCAGGAAGGGTCCATGGAATTGAAGAAGCGGGAGGGATACTTCTAAATGGCGGCACTCTTGGCACCCTCCCTCTCGGTAGGCGAGTTTCTCGCCGAAGAGCGCGAAAAGGATTTGCTGCGCTTTTCGACTGCGGGCAGCGTGGACGACGGAAAGTCCACGCTCATCGGCCGCCTGCTCTACGATACGCAGTCGGTCTATGAAGATCAGGTGCGTTCGATTGAAGGCAAAGGAACCACCGCTCCCGGACAGATTGACTTTGCATTGCTCACCGACGGCCTGCGCGCCGAGCGCGAACAGGGCATCACCATCGATGTGGCCTATCGCTACTTCTCCACGCCGCGCCGCAAGTTCATCATTGCCGACACGCCGGGACACGAGCAGTACACGCGCAACATGGCCACCGGCGCGTCTACGGCCGATGCAGCGGTCGTGTTGATCGACGCCAGCAAAGGCGTACTGATTCAGTCCCGCCGTCACGCTTACATTGCATCGCTGCTGCGCGTACGCCACGTGATTGTTGCGGTCAACAAGATGGATCTGATCGGCTACGGCGAAGCAGTCTTCCGCGCCATCGAACTGGACTTCACTTCTGTCCTCAATCAGATTGCAGCCGATACGGGTACTCCGGTCGAAGTCCGCTTCGTTCCGGTCAGCGCGTTGGTCGGGGACAACATCGTACATCGTTCCAATGCAATGCGTTGGTACACAGGCCCATCGCTGCTGGCGCTGCTGGAGTCGTTGCCATCGGCGCTCGAAACGCGCACCGCCCCCTTTCGTTTTCCCGTGCAGCGGGTACTGCGCCCCGATCACACTTTTCGTGGATTCGCCGGTCAAGTTGCTTCAGGAACCGTTCGACCGGGCGACAAGATTACAGTGCTTCCCTCCGGCAGAAGCGCGGAGGTCGCGCGCATCGTCACCTTCGATGGCGACCTTGACGAAGCACTTGCGCCGCAATCGGTCACGCTGGTTCTGGATCGCGAACTCGACATCAGCCGCGGCGATCTGCTCGTCTCCTCGCGCGCGCAGGCAGTTGTCGCAAAGCGCATTCAGGCAGCGCTTGTCTGGATGGATTCGCGTCCGCTCCAGCGCAACCGCCGTTATCTACTCAAGCACACCAGCCAGACGGTGCCCGCATTTGTTTCCGCAATCAAGCATCGCACCAACATCGGCACGCTGGCTCACGAAGCCGCCGATATGCTGGAAATGAACGGCATCGGCGTCGTCAGCATCGATCTGCTGCGACCGATAGCTCTTGACCTCTACCGCGAAAATCGCTCGACCGGCGCATTCATTTTGATTGACGCCGAAACCAACAGCACCGTCGCTGCCGGAATGATCACCGCGGCTAAAGCGGTCGCGGCAGCGGGCGATCATCTTCATGCAGATGCTTGGGGTCCGGTAACAGCCGGCGAAAGAGAAGCGCGCTGGGGACATCGCGGCGCGATTCTCGAAGTGAGCGGTCCGGTTGAGTTGCTTGATTCCATCGAGCGTTCCCTATTTTCTGCCGGTGTAGTTTCCGTTCGTATCGAAGCCGATGATGAAACCTTTCTTCTTCATCCCGGCCTGCTGGAGATCGTTACTCGATCGCAACTTCAATCCGGCTTGCTTGCGCTGGTTGTGAAGGCGAACGAAGGCGGAGCGTTGCTCGCTCGCACAGAAGGACAGGAAATTACTCTCGACGCGAACGATCCAATTCGCGCGGTCTCTGCCGTTCATCAACTCCTGCACAGCGCGGGCATCTTCATCTCTTCAGAAAGGGCAGGCCTCTGATGAGCACAACGGAAATCCATGCGCAGGTGAAGACTAGACTGGACGATGTGCGCTCCGTGCTTGCGCGCGAAATCACCGGCAATCAGGATGTATGCCTGACATGCAGCTTTCAGGCTGAAGACGTATTGCTCGCCAAACTGGCTATCGATTTGGATGCGAAGATTCCCATTCTGTTTTTGGATACGGGCTACCACTTTGCCGAGACGTATGCCTATCGCGACCGCATTACAAGCGAGTGGCAATTGAATCTCATTAACCTTCTGCCGGCGCATACCGTAACCGATCAGGAGGCCGAGCACGGCCTGCTCTATCAATCCGCGCCGGATCAGTGTTGCAAGCTGCGCAAAGTTGAACCGCTCTTCAGGGCGGTCGCGGAATACCGCGTGTGGATCACGGGCTTGCGCAGGGAGCAGGCAAAGAGCCGGGCTGGACTTGATGAGTCGGCGCTCTTTACGCTTCCCGGCGGCAGTCAGGTGCTCAAGCTCGCGCCTCTGGCTGCGTGGACGACTCGCGATGTGTGGTATGCCTGCGAAGTTCTATCGATTCCGCTGCTGCCGCTCTATGAGCGCGGCTACTCGTCCATCGGCTGCGAACCTTGCACGACGCTTCCGCAGGATCCCAACGATCCGCGCTCCGGTCGTTGGGCTGGCCGCAAGGTTGAATGCGGCATTCATATCGAAGCCGCACCCGTGAAATAGGACGAGCAGGCAACTGCAAGGAGGCTGGATGCAATATATCATCGGATTTATCATCGCGATGTTTATCGCGCTCACCGGGGTTGGCGCGGGCACCATGACTGTGCCGGTTCTGGTATTGTTTCTCGGAGTTCCCGCGCCGGTTGCTGTCAGCATTGGCTTGATGTTCGCCACCGTGGTCAAATTGATTCTGGTGCCGGCGCAGATTGCCCGCCGCAACGTGGTCTGGCGGACGCTCGGATTCATGCTTCTGGGCGGCGCGCCCGGCGTCATCGTCGGGTCGCTGTTTCTGAAACATCTGGTGAACGCCGGCTCGCAGAACCTGCTCAACTCGATTCTTGGATTGATTCTGGTGACTACGGCGGGTTGGCAGATCTTCTTTTCCTTCCGTCCCATGAGAAAGAATCCGCAGCCTCCGGATCGCTCTCCACTGCTGCCGTGGCTGATGCTCCCGGTCGGCGCCGAGGTGGGCTTCTCCTCGGCCGGCGCGGGCGCTCTCGGCTCGGCGGCATTGCTCAGCCTGACGCTTTTGACGCCCGCGCAGGTCGTCGGCACCGACATCGCCTTCGGCTTCGTCATCTCGATGATCGGCAGCGGCGCACATTGGTTCTCGCACGCCTCCAACCCGGAGTTGCTGATGCACCTGATTGTTGGCGGCGTCGCCGGCGCCATTGTTGGAACGCTGCTCAGCACCCGCGTCCCGCGCCGACAATTGCGTTTTGCCCTCTGGGTCTGGCTTCTGATCCTCGGGGGACAATTTCTCTTCAACAGCTATCATGTCTGGACCGCACCGCACAAGGAAACAGTCAGCGAATTCCAGCACGATTCATCGAAGCTGGAAAAATGGAGCTTCATTGACACCGTTTCCAAGAAAGTCTGACATCGAAGCGTCCCTGAATCGATTGAAACTGAAGGCAGGGCTAAGCTATAGAGCTCGACCCAGTAATGATGCCATGGTATTCGCGGCGAATGTAGACGAAACCGTAGCGGCCAAATCACCCTGGAGCAATTCAGAACCACTACTTTCAACAATATGGCCGCAATGCATTCAATCTAAAACAGTTATTTTCACACGATTTCAACAGATTTCAATAAGCGGCAAAAACTGGTTCGGGACCAGAGTCCCTACCACTTGCAGACCTCATAAAATCAATAACTTACGGTAATTCGCTTGTTGAAGGTTGTGGATTCTTGAGGAGATTGCAGCTACAGAGTCATCTACATTGCCCCAGTGACCGCCCTTGATTCTTGTTAATCAGCCGCTTATGGTCGAGGTAATCGAAGGGCCGACCCTCTGGGTTGATCAATGGAGTTGCGCCTTCCGTCGAGGCGCATGTGCGTTCATACGCAGTCTTCGCATCCGTCCAATTTCCTCTTGACGCTTCTATTTCTCCGCGCAGGAGATGGGCTCGGCATGGAATAGGAAAGGACATAGCTGTCATATCAATTAACGCCTGATCGTATTCGTCGAGTTCAAAATGAGCACGCGCACACAAGAAGTGCGCATCGTTTGAAGATTGGCCGGCGGCCAAATTCTGAACCACCAGTTCACCAACGCGAGAGGCGAGGCGACACTCCCCGGTGTCGACGAACTGCTCGGCCATTGCGCAGAGAGCCGGGGCGTCTCGCTCTTCGGCGAGATCAACGATAGCCATGAGGGCGTGGTCATCCAAGATCGCCAAGTTAGCCAGAAGCTTCCACTCAAGCTCGCCTATAGTAAACGTAAAAATGCTGTAGTGTGAGAGTACGGCAGAATGCCGCACTCTCACGGTTGAAAATGCGTTTAGAAGACAAACTTGCCAGCAAATTGGATTAGACGCGGATTGTTCATCTGGCCGGTAATCTCGCCCAAATGCGCAGCCCCGACGGTGTTGGCCGGAGGGTTGAACTGGACGCGGTTGAACACGTTGAAGATCTCAGTCCTGAATTCGAAGCCGATCTTGTTGCCAGGGCCGAAGTTGGTGTGCTTGAAGGCGGCAAAGTCCCAGTTGGCGATGCCGTCGGCCTTAAGAGTGGAGTCAACGCGCGACTCATTGCCGAAGGTGTACGCCGCTGGCGTGGTGAAGCAAGCCCCGTTGATCCAGCCTTGTCCGCCAAGCGTGAGGCCGTTCTTGACGCGAGCGCTGGCGCTGCCGCCGGTTGCCTTATTGCAGCCGGAGACGACGTTGGGACGCAGGCCAGGAGCGCCAAAGTAATTCGCGCCGCTAACGTTGGCCGAGCTGATGTTGACGGGAAAGCCGGTCTGCAATGTGGTGACGCCGTCAATTCCCCAGCCGCCCACCACCTTGTCAACCAAGGGAGAGGCGTCGTGGAGGAACTTCTTGTTCTTGCCCAACGGGAGGTCGAGGACATAGCTGACAATCAGGTGCTGCGGAACGTTCTGCGAGGAGATTGACTTCTCACCCCGGAGGTTGTTCGCGTCCTGAATGCCACCTTTGCCACCGGTCTCCAGCCAGGAGGTGATGGTGTCAGTGTTGCTGAGCAGCTTCGCCCAGGTATAGGCAGCCAACAGAGTACCGCCGCCGTTGAAGCGCTTCTGCAACGTTGCCTGAAGCGAGTTATAGGTGCTGGAGAAGACTCCCGCGCCGGCATATTGCAGGCCAGCGTACTGCGGGAAGGGACGCAGCAACTGTCCCACGTTGGTTGTGGCTGACGACAGCTGGCTGCCGGGTGCCGAGATGCTCTGGAATGGGTTAGCAACGGACTGGGCAATTGCCGCCGCAGACGCGAGACCGCCGCCGGCGGCGGCTTGCGTTGCCGCCTGGGCGAGGTAGCTGTCGGCCAACTGGCCAACTTCCAGGTTGTAGGCAGGCAGGTGCGTGCCCTTGTTGGCGGCAAAGGCTACGTCAGCAAACCATCCGCCCCAGAGCGTGCGCTGGATATCGAGGTTGTACTGCTGCATATAGCCGTAGTTGTACGCTGGATTCTCGAAGGTGGGGTTGGAAGTGCCCTCCTCATCAATGGAAACCTGCGGCAAGCCGGTGGGGCCATTGATGGATGCGCCGGGAGGCTGAACAAAATTGAGCCACGGCGTCTGCACGGTGTTGGTGGGAACCTGCGTGCTGCCATTGTTTCCGATGTAGTCGGTGGAGATGGCGTTAGCTTCGTCATTGAGGGGATTCGTGGCCCAGCTGGCGTCGAGCGGAATCCAGAACACTCCGTATCCGCCGCGCAGCACGGTCTTGGCATCGATGGAGTAGGCGAAACCGATACGGGGAGCCATACCGGCCCGGTTGGGATTCAAATTGTAGCGGCTGCTGTGTCCTGGAGTGTCTACCAGTCCAACCGCGCCGAGGGGGGCCGACGTAGGTCCTCCCGCCAGGCCCACCGCTGTCGCGGCAACCTGATCAACCGCGCTGGGATCGAAGTAGGATTGGCGGTTATGACGCTCGGTCCACGGACTCTGGTACTCATAACGCAGTCCCAGGTTCAGTGTCAGCTTGGAACTGGCATGGTAGGTGTCGTTGATAAAGAAGGAGCTCATCGTCTGTTTTCCCAGCACCAGGTTGGGAATCACAGCGGTGCCGAAGAAGTGGTTGCCGGTTTGCTGGCCCGCGCTGCCGCCCCATCCCAACAGGTAATCTGCCAGGCCAAACTGGGTTCCGTTACCAATCGGAGCGTTGCCGGATGCGGTGGGATTGGTGGTAGTGTTGTAGTCCTCGGTGAAGGATCCGCCGAAGCCGATGCAGCCGCTGACGATATTGCTCTGGGCGTAATCGTCCAGAGTGATTTCATACTGGATGCCTGTCTGGACGGTGTGACGCCCCCTGAACAGGGTGACCGAGGGCGCTATCCAGTATTGGGTATCGTGATCGACGATATAGCTCTGTCCCTGGGTGCTGGTCAGATCGTCGGACTCACCCTGGATGACCATCGTCGGCGGCGTTCTTTCCGAAGCGGACAACTGGGCGTTGAACGCTGCTGGCCAACCGATGGTGGAGAAATCAAATCCCGAGTTCTTGGGAGTGCGCAGGTAGTTGAAGCGGGAGGCCGAAATGTCCAAATTGCCAATGACCGTTGGCGTGAAGATGTAGTTGTAGCCGAGGGCGAGTCCCTTGGAGGTCATGGTCTCGGTGCAGCGATCCAGACACATACCCTTGCCTTCCGGATCCTCGGGTTGATTCAGGTTGTTCCATTGGCTGAAGCGGCCAAACAAGTTCTGCTTTTCGTTGATCTTCTGATCTATGCGCACGAGGTTCTGGTTCTGATTGCCGCCCAGTGCGTAACTGCCCACGAAGTTGTTGACCTGGATGTTTTTGTTTGTCGCAGCGGGAAAGAGGATTGGCAACAGCTTCTGTGCCGTCAGATTGAGGCGGTTTGCCGGAATCGTGAGCCAGTTGCTGGTGCCGGCGAATTGAGAGGGATGGTAGCTGTTCACTTTGCAGCCGCCATTTCCCAGCCCGGATGAGCCGGTCATAACGTTGCCGCCGCAGGGGTCGACGATCGCCGGGATGCCCAGGGCGCCTGCAAGGTTTGTCAGGTCGACAGGACCTCCGCTGGCCACGGCAGATTGAATGGCGTCCGTTGGGACCGTATCCGTCCAAGGCGCCGAGGAGCGCAGCCGGAAGGCCTCTATGCTGTAAAAGAAGAATGTCCGGTCCTTCCATATCCTGCCACCGACGTTGCCGCCATACTGATTCTGAATCCAAGGCGCTCTGGCGAGTTTGGGACTTGCGTTGTTGGAGAACCAGTCGTTGGCGTTGAGCACCTTGTTGCGGATGTACTCATAAGCCTCGCCGTGGAACCTGTTGGTGCCGCTCTTGGTGCTCAGGTTGAGTACGCCGCCGGCCACCTTGCCCCACTCCGGGCCGATGTTGTTGGTCTGAACCTTGAATTCCCCAATGGAGTCCTGCGTGGGAATCAAGATAGGCAGGTTGATGTATCCGATGTTGAGAGGCTGGCCATCCAGATATTCAGCGCTTTGATTGGCGAATGCGCCGCCGATCTGGAAGTTGCCCCAGGAGAATGGGTTCTGCCCGGTCGCCGTGGCGCCGGCCTGGCCCTGCATGACCACCGAAGGAGCGACTTCGACGAGCGAGAAGACGTTGCGGCCGTTGAGCGGAAGCTCATCGACGTTGCGCTGTTCCACCACCTGGCCCAGCGAGGAAGTCTCCGCCTGCAGCAGCGGGACATCGCCGGTAACCGTGATGGTTTCGTCCTTGCCGCCGACTGAAAGGGTAATGTCTACCCTGACTGTCTGCTGAACGAAGATGTCGATGTTTTCCCGGTTTACGCGCTTGAATCCCGGCTTTTCAATGGTAAGGCGATAGTTGCCGGGGATGAGGTTCACAAAGGAATACAGCCCGGTGTCGCCGGTGGGCTGCGTTTGGCTGACGGCTGTTCCGTTGTTGGTGAGTGTGACGATGGCGCCGACTTCCACCGCGCCGGTCGAGTCGACGACCGTGCCGGTGAGGGCGCCGTAGGTTGACTGTGCTCTCAGAGCAACAGTGCAAGACAAGAGGAGAATGATGCTCAACAGGCCGCGCAGGAACGCCCGGCCCAAGGTCGCACTTCTCGATTGTGACATAGTGCCTCCGTAATGTTCTTCTGTTGTGGAGCGCATACGAAGAGTACACACTCCACACAGAGGCTTACGGGGAAACCAGGGTATTTGTACCAGAATTTGGCGCGAATTGTGCGTTCATTTCCGGGATGCGGCCTGAAAGAGCGCGTATTCCCGCTTGGCGTCGGCGGTGCGGCCGGAAAGCGTATAGAGATGCATCAGCCGGTAGTGGACAAGCTTATCGGGGTTGGGCTCCCGCTCTGCCGCGACCAGTATACGGATGGCAGCATCCTGATGGCCCAATTTCTGATCTGCCTCGGCCAGGTTCAGGCTGGCCCACTGGGGCGGAAGTTCGCTGCGCATCCGGGGCTCAAGAAAATCTTTTACCGCGGAGTATTGCTCCATGTGCAGCATGCACCGGCTCAGATGCGCAGCCGCCCGCTCATCCGCCGGATAAACAGCGAGTTGTTGACGGAACGCTTCTGCAGCCGCTTCCCACTCCTCCCGCTTCTCGCGCAGTAATCCAAGGCTGTAGCGGAGATCGGAGAGGTCGGGATGCTCGCGCATAAGGCGCTCATATTCCGCCGCTGCCTCATCCGCGTGACCCTGGTCGGCCAGCATATCCGCTTGAAACTGTTCCAGGTATGGCGAAGCGGGGAAACGCTCCTGGCAGACCTCGATCTGGCGCATGCCCTCTTCGGTGCTCAAAATCGATAGCAGGTAAAGTAGGGCTATGTCCTGCGGATGCTGCCGCCAGCGCTCCACGGCATCGGACCAACTCAGATCCGGCTGAAAATATGGCGAGAGCCGCGCCGCTTCAGGGAATGCGCTGCGCGCTCCCTCCGACCCTGCGGTCGAGGCTTCCCTCAGCGCTTGAAGAAACGGTTCCGAGCCTTGCGCTTTGCTCAACTTGCCGGCAAAAAACTGTCCGCTGAGCATATAAGATTTGCCCAGCTGCATGAGGGCCAGATCCGCCGGGTAGTCTTTACTGTCCAGTAACGCCTGGTAGACAACCGCGGATTCAACCGGCTCGTCGATATCCAGAAAGCATGGAGCTACCGCCGAGAGCACGCGAAGATTCTTCCTTTCCTCGCGAAATATTTTGCCCAGCATGGGTCTGGCGCCATCCACGTCGCCCATGGCGCATTTTTCCTCGGCCAGCAGCGCATAAGTCTCCGGAACATACCCCTGCTTCAGCGCCAGTGAGTAATAGCGCATGGCGCCCGCCGCCCGCCCTTGCATTTGCAGGCTGAGCCCCAGGCCGGTCAGTACTCCGGCAGATGATGGAGCCTGCGCGAGTGCCTTGCGATAGAACTGTTCGGCGGCGGAGTATTGGTTGGCCTCCATGGCCTCACGTGCGGATTGAAGCGCGGATTGCTGTTGGGCCTGCGTCGGGTTTGCGCTCGACGCAATCAACACCAGCAGAAGCGCCGCCGGAAGTTGCTTGCGGAATAAGAATGACAGTTGCAAATAATTTTCGCGCATAACGGCCAGTCTCACCCCGGCTCTTCGGGCATGTCTGTAGAACCCGCGCATGGAATGTTTCCTTCAAAAAGGCGGGAGTGAAGAACCCTCCATAGCTTCCTCCGGGGGGCCTGTGTTGTCAAGCAGAACGAAGTGAACTGCGGCCTTCCGCTTCAAGACGCTCCACTCCCGGCGCGTATGATAATCTTCGTTTGATGAGTTTCGGTGCGGCGTTGAGCGGCATGGGTGAGACGAATGAAGCAGTCGCGGCGGGCATTTTTGTTGAGCACGTTGAATGCCGCCGCGGCCACGGCATTGGCGCAAGGCGTCGTCGCGCACAAAAACGCCGCTTTGCCGCGGGGCAAGAGATCCGGCTTGCCCTACAACGCCCATTTTGTCGAAGTGGCGCGAAAAGCTGGAATTGATCACCCGGTTCTCTACGGCTCCCAAAATCCCAAGAACTACATTCTCGAATCGATTGGCTGCGGATGCGCCTTTCTCGACTACGACAATGACGGATGGGTCGATATTCTGGTGCTGGGCGGGAACAGGTTCGCAGACCCTGAACCTGGCGTCACCAACCGTCTTTACCATAACAATCGCGATGGCACGTTTCGCGACGTCACCATCGAAGCCGGACTTACCAAGACCGGCTGGGCCAGCGGCGTATGCGTCGGCGATTATAACAACGATGGTTTCGACGATATCTTCCTGACTTATTGGGGGCAAAACGTACTCTATCGCAACAATGGGAACGGAACTTTCACCGACGTAACGCGCGAGGCCGGATTGCTGGGTCCTGCGACTCGCTACGGGACCGGATGCGCGTTCCTGGATTACAACCGGGATGGACATCTCGACCTGTTTGTATCCAATTACGTGGGCTTCGACTATGGCACGACGCCACGTCCGGGAGAAAAATCTTACTGCTACTTTCTTAACCTGCCTGTCAATTGCGGACCTCGCGGCTTGCCTTTCGGCCAGCACAGCCTCTATCGCAATAACGGCAACGGAACATTCACCGACGTGAGTCAGGCGGCGGGAATCTCCAACGCGCGCAGCAACTACGGCCTCACCGTGGTGGCCGGCGATTTCGACGACGATGGATGGCCGGACATCTATGTGGCCTGCGACTCCAGCCCCAGCCTGCTGTTCATGAACAACCACGATGGCACATTCAGCGAGGAAGGCGGAGTGCGCGGCGTTGCATATAGCGAGGATGGCCAGGAGCAGGCAGGCATGGGATTAGCCGTCGCCGACTACGACGGCAGCGGCCATCTGGGTATTTTCAAGACAAACTTCGGAGGCGACCTTCCCGTGCTCTACCGGAATCTTGGCAAGGCGGTCTTCGAAGATGCCACGCGCGAGAGCGGCCTGGCGGTGGACAACCGTTTCGTCTGCTGGGGAACGGGCCTTGAGGACTTCGACAATGATGGATGGCCGGATATTCCCATCGCCACAGGCCATATTTATCCCGAACTCGAAAGCCGCTATCCCGATTCTCCTTACAAGAGTCCGCTCCTGCTTTATCGCAACCTGGGCCACGGCCATTTTGAGGAGTTATTTGATGAAGCCGGCACTGCCATTCTGGAGCCGCATTCCAGCAGAGGAATGGCCTTTGGGGATTTCGACAACGATGGCGACATCGATATACTCGTGGTGAATCTGGGCGAGCCGCCCTCGCTGTTCAGGAACGACGTCCCTGGAAAAAATCACTGGATCAAAATAAGGCTGGAGGGCACAGTCTCCAATCGCTCGGCAATTGGCGCGCGCATCGAAGTTCTAGCGGGGGGAGCCAAGCAGATGAAGGAGCTGCAAAGCCAGTCCAGTTTTCTCTCTTGCAATGATTTCCGGCTTCATTTCGGATTGAGCGGCGCGCTGTTGGCCGATGTCTCCGTTCGCTGGCCAAACGGCAAGCGTCAGTCCCTGACCGCGCTCAAGGCGGATCAGCTATACACCATCAGGGAAGGCGCGGGCATTGTTGCCAATCGCGGCTGGAAATGACCGCCGCTACGGATGATTCGCTTCTTTTCTCAGCAATGCGTAAAGAAGCGGCTTTCCGGTTGGCTTCCGGCTGCCGCCATGCGGCTCCACGGTCACAAAGACCGCATCGATCTCCGCCAACTGTTTCGGATCATCAGACCGCAGCACCCAGCGGCGATTTGATTCGCTATCCATGTACAGAATGCCAAGATTCATGGGATGGGATTGCCCGTTCGGCTGGAAATCTTTCTGCCCCCAAACCTGGAATACGCTGGCGTTTTTGACCCCCGGCTGGTGATCGAGGTCAAAGGCGTAAAACACCAGCGACTTGCTTTGCGTATAGAACACACGGCCGAAAGGCTTGCGGGCGTGGCTGTTGCTATCCACATCGAAGACGTCGGCAATATAGAGCTTTCGCGCACCCATCAGCTCGCGAATATCGCGGTCCGAGGTCAGGTATTGTGCATCGTCCTTGAGGCGCCGCTCCTGATCCTGATTAGTTGCGCGCAGTTCCGTCAGCTCCGATTCCAGCGAAGACGTACGCAGAGAATAGCTGTCATGATCTGCACGTAGGCTGGAGTAATCAGCCTGCATGGTTTGGTACGCGCTTTCGCTGTCCGAGAGCCGCTTGGCAAGCTGGTTGCGTTCCCCGGCTAGCTGTTGAAGATCCGCTTCCCGCTTGCCGTTTCCGCTTCCGAGTTCGTTCACCTTCTCATTCGCAACGATCAACGCTGCGCGAAGCTGCGCAATCTCCTGGCGCTCATTCGAGATTTGTTTATCGAGATCCGAAATCTGCTCAGTTTGCGCGGCTGGAAAATCCGCAGACTCCTGCCTTTCCGGAACGGGATTTTGCTCTCGCTGGACCAGATTCGCGGATTGCCTCGGCGACACGAGATTTTTCCGTTCTCCCATCTGATACGCGCTCAATGTCAACGCGATGATCGCGCATGCCGCCAGAGAGGCTATCGCCAGCCGTCCTCCCGTAATCGACGGCATTAAGCTCCAGCCACGGCGCATCCTGCTTGTCTTGAAGGACAAGACTTGTTGTGTTCGCTGGTTGCGAATCGCCGTGGAGATATCTGCCCACGCTTTGCGGTTATCCCATCTCTGGGCTTCTTCCGTCAACGCATAGGCTTCCGGCAAGAAGGCCACGCCCTCTTTGCCGATCGCGGAGTATTGATGGTAGATTTCCCGGCACGCGCCGCAAATCTTTAGATGCTGCTCCAGTTCCAATTTTTCCCCGGCGCTGAGCGAGTCGGCCTGTGCCAGAGCGCAGAGCATCGTGAATTTCTCGTGATCGACGGGCCCTTCAGTTCTTTTCATGTCGATGATTCCGTAGCCTTTCAACCACCGCGCTGTGGCGCAGCCGTTCGAGACCCCGATAAAAATGGTGACGTACATTCCCGAGGGGTTCATGAAGACGTTCACTGATTTCTCTCAGCTCCAGGTCTTCAAAATAGAACAATTTCAACGTTTCGCGCTGGCTCTCCGTCAATTCCTCGAATGCACATTGTAGGAGGTCGAAGTCAAGTTTCGCTCCAATCTCCCGTTCCACATCTGCCTTCCCCACCAGTGTACCGTCCAACCCGTCCGATTCAATATCCGTGCGGAGATAGAACCCCCTGCGCGAAAGGTGCATTTTCCTATCGCGCGCCCGGCTATAGGCAACCTGAACAATCCACACCTTCGCGCTGCCACGGGTCGGTTCGAAAGACAATGCCTTTCGATAGATATACATGAAACATTCCTGGACAATCTCCTCTGCCTCGCCGGCATCATGCAAGATGCGCAGCGCGATACTGTATACCAGCCTGGAGTGCCGGTTGAACAGTATATGCAAGGCATCCGAATCCTCGGCGCGCAACAGCGCCATGAGCTTTTCATCGCTCAGATCCGGTACCTCAACAGGCCGGGTAACTGTATCCAGAGAGTTTTGCAGTGTATCCTGCATTTTTTCAATTCTTCGCACCGGGAGATATTCCAGCATCCCCGACAGTGCGATTCCTCTCACCGTATCTACGTCAGTGGCCAAAGAGAAAAACCTCACGACAGCAAACTATACGCCAGCCAATAGAAGATAATCCAGGAAATAGTGGCCTCCGCCAGACCAAAAGATTGTTTATGTTCGGTGGTACAAATCTGCCGGCTGTGCCGTATGTATAATGGCTATTGCCAAATCGGTTGATTTCTTGTCTCCAGCACTTTGGCTCATTACGACTTAGAGCCGCTTGTAAGCCTTTCGGGGGAGTAGTGCAAAACGGCGCCTCAGAACGGACTGGAAGGGCAACGCGCAGAGAGCTTGCCGCACTCCTGCTCCTGATGCTTTCTCCATTGATGATGCGGGGGCAATCAACCACCGCCTCCCTCACAGGAAGAATCAGCGACTCGCACAGGGCGGTTATCAGCACAGCCACAGTGCAAGTGATTAACACCAGCACTGGGATTCATTATCATGGCCTCACCAATGAGGCAGGCATATACTACGTCTCCGATCTGCCTCCGGGCGGGTACCGCATCGAGGTTGAGAAACTTGGGTTCATCGCGGTCATCGAATCCGGGATCATCCTTCACGTGCAGGACGCTCTCGAAGTGAATTTTGAAATGGAGCTCGGCTCCGCGTCGGAAAGCGTGACGGTGGCAGGCAGCGCGCCGAGCCTTGATACGGAATCTTCAAGCCTGGGCACCGTGGTTGAAAGTCGCGAAGCCAACGAGCTGCCCCTCAACGGACGCAACGTCTTCAACCTCATCGCCCTCGCTCCTTCCGTCATTCCGCAAGGCAGCGCAACGGGAACGCCGGTGGGGGTAAACCCGTTTGGGTGGGGCAACTACCAGGTGAGCGGCGCTTTCGGCAATCAAAGCGTCGAGTATCTCGACGGGCAGCCTCTTAACATCACCTACATCAATCTGCCTATATTGATTCCCATCCAGGATTCGATTCAGGAGTTTAAAGTCCATACCGGCAACCTGCCCGCGGAATGGGGCCGGTTCGCGGGCGGCGTTATCAACCTGAGCACCAAGGGCGGCACTCAGTCTTTGCGCGGCGAACTTTACGAGTACCTGCGCAATCGAGTCTTCAACGCCAACGACTTCTTCCTCAAGCAAGCGGGTAAACCGCGGCCGCCTTGGGTGCAGAATCAGTTTGGAGCCGAAGTGGGAGGCCCGCTGAATCTCCACCCCTGCTGCCAGGCGAATCGAACCTTTTGGTTCGCAAATTGGGAGGGATTCAGGCTGCGCACCGGCACTCCCTTCACCGCTACGGTTCCAACCGAAACGGAGCGCGGAGGGAATTTTGCGGCGCTTGGTATGGCAATCATGGACCCGTGCGCAGGCAGCGTGCTGAATGCCCAAGGCGCCTGTCCCGCGAGCACTTCCGCGCCGTCGGCATTTCAAACTAATCTCATACCGCCGAATCGCATCAACCCGACATCCAACGCGCTTCTTTATCTTTGGCCGCTTCCCAACGCGCAGGGGACGATCACGCGTTCTGGAACCCTCAATAACTTCAATACCGTCGCCAACACAGGTGGAAATCAAAATCAGGTGGTTGGTCGCATGGATCGGGATATCACCGGAAAGCAGAAGCTCTTTGCCCGGTTCAGCTACTGGAATGTGCTCGATCTGCCCATCGACCCGCTGCACAACGGACTGTGCGAGGATCGATGCCTGGAGAACTACGCAACCAAAGCTATGGCCGCGGGATACAACTACAGCATCAGTTCGATGACCATTTTCGACTTCAATGCCGGCATCAGCATTTTTTCCTATCTTCGATCTCCCACCAATGCAAACTTCGATCTGACTTCAATCGGATGGCCCGCCGCCTACAATGCGGCCATTCCCTCTATCATGCGCACGCCCCCGACGCCGTGCGTCGCTGGCTTCGCCGATAACATCATGTGCTCCCAGGGGCAGAGCTTTATCAAGGATCGCAATACTCAATACAATCTCTCTCCAAGCCTCACTATGGTGCGAGGCCGAAATCTATACCACATGGGCCTTCAACTGGAAACGAGCTACGATGACGCAGCGCAAACGAATATTGCCAGTGGGGCCTTCGACTTCTGCGGAGTTGGCGAACCTTGCTTTACCGGCGAGCCCATGGCCGATTTCTTATTGGGCTACGCTGACAATTTCAGCAATGTCAACAACCATTATTCCGCTCAGGTGGTCGTTCCCGCATTCACCGCTGGCAAGCAGGTATATCGCGCGCTTTACTTCAACGACACATGGCGCGTAACCAATGCGCTTTCCCTGAATCTGGGACTCCGCTATGAGCTTCAAGGGCCGTGGTCCGAACGCCATAACCGCCTCTCCTATTTCGACCCCGGCGCAATAAGCTACATCAATCAGTTTCTGCCGGCGGGATCTTCCCCTGTGATGGGAGACGCGTTTCTGGTTTCTTCAGGCCAGCGAAATAACATGCCCCTTGCCAAAGACAATATGTCGCCGCGCTTTGGCATTGCCTACAGCCTGTCTTCCACTACGGTAGTGCGCAGCGGATATGGAATTTTATGGATACCGGACTATATGTCGTACGCCTTGAATCCCAGTAACGATATGGTGAATGCGGCTAGTACGACTTACACGGGAACGGTGGATGGAATCCATCCCTATAACACCATTTCCCTTCCTTTTCCAAAGGGAATTTCCCCGCCGCCCGGTACTTCGCTCGGAACCGAGGGCACGCAACAGTTTCTTACCCAGGTGGTGCAATCGATCATCGAGGTTGACCGCGGCAACCACCCCCACGGATATATCCAGCAATGGAACCTAAGCATAGAGCAGCAATTGCCTGCGAAGTTCTCTTTTGTAGCAGCCTACGTAGGATCAAGGGGAACTCATCTGGCCCAATATTCACAGCAGATTAATCAGATTCCAGACAGCTTCTTCTCCGCGGCGGCGGCTCAGTTTACACAAGGGGGACGAGCTGCTGTCGCGCTGCTGAATCTAACGCCGAATCCATTCTTTGTGAACGGAACAGCGCTGGCCCTTACGGCTCCCACCACGACAGCAGGGCAGCTCCTCAGGCCTTTTCCCCAATACACCAGCGTGGAACTCGCGGGCCAGGGATCGTTTGACAGCATCTATCACTCATTCCAACTTACCGTGCAAAAGCGCTTTTCGGAGGGAGGCTCGCTTCTGGCAGCCTATACGAACTCGAAATTGATCAGCAATACGGATACCCTGACCGCCTGGCTTGAAAACGGCGTAGGACTGATACAGGATAACAACAACCTGCGGGGAGAGCGCTCGTTGTCCTCGCAAGATGTGCCCCAACGTTTGGTAGTCAGTTACGCAGTGGACCTTCCCTTCGGACAAGATAAGCATTTCCTGACCAATATTGGCCCCACTATGAATAAAATCATCGGAAACTGGGGCATTGATGGGGTAACTTCATTTCAACGCGGGTTCCCGTTAGTATTCAGCAGCGGCCAGGTAAATGACGTAACTCTGTTCGGAGCAGGCTCGCGTCCGAACCTGCTGCCCTCCTGCCGCAAGTCCTCCTCCGCCAGCGGGAACGATCGTATTCAGGGCTGGTTCAATGAGGCCTGTTTCGCCGCGCCGTCCGACTTTACCTTTGGGACGGAGCCACGAGTCGATCCGACCTTGCGCTCCGATGGCGTGGATAATTTTGATGTGGCCGCGTTCAAGAAAATCTTGTTTGGTATGCAAGAGCGCCGCGGCTTCGAATTCCGCGTGGAGGTTTTCAACTTATTCAACCACAAACAGTTTGCACCGCCTAACACAACATGCTGTACGAGTAATAACGGCGACTTTGGCGTGGTCACCAGCACAGACCCCGGGACCAATCCGCGACTTATACAGTTCGCCTCGAAATTGTTTTTCTAATAGCTGCGGGTATTTTGCTGAAGGACAACTGAAAACCACGCCTCACAAGATAAGCTTCGCGCGACACACACATCGAATCGCCGCTACCAGAAATAACTTGCCACCACCTGTGGGGGCCCTGCTTCGTTGTCCACAATGTTTGTATAGATCAGCAGTTCCATGTTCTTTGACTGCCAATCATGCGGCGCCTTCTTGGAAAACTCATCGAGATATTGAGGATTGGTGAGAAACTCGCCGGCTGCCTGCGTGCCATAGGGAAGCAACCCTGCGATGAAGATGATCGGCTGCCTGGTCTGCGGATCGAACGTTCTTGCCACCAGAGCGTAGTCTCCCGCCAGGTCAAGGCTGTCGAGACGCAGCGCTCCAATCTCCACTCCCGGCTTTTGCCGGTCCTCGATCCACCATATGTAGTTGTCGGGGTCCAACCCGAAATGGAAGCGCATGGGCTCCATCAGCCGCATGGTCCAATCGTTGTTGTAGGCCCCCAAAAGCACCGCTGGACCTTTCTGTAGATCCCCGAATGTGGTCGCCGCTTCTCCGCGTATGGAAAAGGCCTTTTTGTCCGCTCTCAGAATTCCTGCCACGTTGGCTAGCGTAATCGCATCCGTTAGCACGGCGATGGGAAACTTCTTCGGATAGTCGCTCTTGGGGTTCAGCGTCATCGGTGCGCTGAAAGGATTGCGCAATGCATTGGGATCCAATTGAACCCGCGTCGCCCGCATCTGTCCCATGCACAAGAGCACCGGATTGGGGGAATTGATCACCGGCCCCCAAAACAAATCGAAGGCATCTTGCGCTTTGGGTTGGGATTGCCGGAACCATGTCCATGAAAGGACGGAGACAACAGCCAAGGCGACCACTGCCGCTATCCACCAAATCGTTGGGTGCGTCCATCGCGCGTTTTCCGCGGCTTGTACCTGTGTGGCTGCCGCCAGCTCCGGCTCGGCTTTGTCAGGGTGCTTGGGCACGCCCTCCTCTTCCGTGTGCAAAGGCGCGTCGACCGTACGAAACACAGGCGCATAGGAGCCGGTCGGCAACTCAATGCGTATCCTGAACTGGTTGGCGGGATCGTAATAGTACTGGGCCAGCTTCTTGCGCAACTCGCCTGCCGCCATGCGCACCACTGGGTCGCTGTTGGTGTCGTATGCGGCGTCGCGCTCAAAGACCGCGATGCCGACGTTGCGTTCTTTGAGCGAATCGGCGTTGCCCCGCAACGATTCCTCCACCACATAGCGCAGAAGCGTTTGGCAACGATGGCTGGAGTGGAATCGCGTACTGGCGAGCAGCCGGTGCAATTCCTCGCGTATGGCTTCCTTTTCGTAGTCGGTCAACCGCATTGCGGAGCTACGGTGATGATCCGTAAGAACGGGTTCTTCGGTCGTTAATGCCAAGTCCGCAGACCTTCTATTAGTCATCGATACTCCCCGCGTGGGGATCACGCATTTCGGACGTAGTATACGTCCGGCTTCTGACCTCCGTCAACGACGTATTCTACCTGGAATGGGAATTGCCGTGCATGCTTTATTATCAATCAGTTAAGTTATCTTCTCGCGCTCAGAAAAGGTTCAGATACGACCGAAACAACCAGAATCTACCTTGCGCGCGCGTCTGCTGATCCAGCAGTATTGCGTTCGTCAGACAAAGCCCTCCGATTCCAGTTCCGAACGGAATCGCAGCTCGACTGGCAGAAATGAGGTTTGAGGCCAGATGAAAATCCGCAAAGGTGTATGTACCCTGGCAAGGGTACACATTCTTATTCTTTTCCTTCTATTCGCCGCCGTCGGCACAATCACCGCACAGCAAACCACGGGCGACATCCTCGGCACGGTTACAGACAAGTCCGGCGCCGTTGTATCGGAAGCGTCCATCACGGTGGAGAATGTAGCTACCCATGAGTCCCGCACGGCCGTAACCTCGGCCAGTGGAGACTTCGTCGTCAATCTTCTGATCCCTGGAAACTACAAGGTTTCCGCCACCGCCGCGGGCTTTCAGAAGTTCGTGGTTTCTTCGGTGGTGTTGTCGGCCGGTGATCGCATTCGCGTGAACCCGCAAATGGCCGTAGGCAATGCCAGTGAAACGATCACCGTCGAGTCGGTGGCGTCGGTGCTCAAGACCGACAGTTCCGTGATCTCAACCACCATCACCCCCCAGCAGACCCAGGATCTGCCTTTGAACGGGCGCAACTTCGTTCAGCTAGCCCAATTGTCTGCCGGCGCCAACGAGGGACCTCAAAGCGCTCTTACCAACGGCTCCGAGCTCGACGACCGCCGGCAGTCCGCATCGATCTCAATCAACGGCCAGTCCGACGTGCTGAACAACCAGATGATGGATGGCGCCGACAACAACGAGCGCCTGATCGGCACCACGGCGGTCCGCCCATCGGTCGAAGCCATCTCTGAAATGAGCGTGCAGTCCAATACCTACACGGCCGAGGTGGGGCGCACCGGCGGCGGCATCATCAATGTCATCACCAAATCCGGCACCAATCAGTTCCACGGCAGTTTGTTTGAGTTCTTCCGCAACGACATATTCAACGCCAGTCCGTTCAACTTCGGCGCCAACCTGCCCAAACCGGAAGACCGCTGGAATCAGTACGGGGCCAGCCTGGGCGGTCCTATCGTCAAAAACAAGACATTCTTTTTCGGCAATTACGAGAGCTATCGTTACATCCAAGGCACTGCGCCCGGCGTATACGCAGTGCCCACGGCGTGCGAAGAGGGAAAGACTACTGCATGTCCGACTCCGGGCAACTTCACCGACATCGGCGGCCCCAACCTCACCCTTACTCCGTCAGCGATCGATCCCGTCGGAGCCGACTACTTCAAGATGTATCCGGCGCCCAACTTAGGCGCCAACGAGTTCGTCGGCGGCTACAAGAACGTCCAGAACAGCACGGATTATGACGCGCGCGTCGACCACGCGTTTAACCCCAACAATCTGATGTACGCCCGCTTCGCGTACAACAACGTCTACACCGACTCACCCGGTCCTTTCCCCAAGGTCACCGTGGCTGGCATCTCGCTGGATCCAAATTTCATCGGCTATGCGTTGGGCAATGCCACCGATCTGGACTACAACGGCCTGGTGAACTACATCCACACCTTCAACAGCAATCTTCTGTTAGAGCTCAAGGCGTCCTACACCCGCTCCAACAATCAGAGCTATCCCGACACCGATGGGCTAAATCCTAATTCTGCTTTCGGCCAGCCCAATGTGAACACGCCGATCAGCATGTCCACCGGCCTGGCGCCGGTCGTTGTGGCCACCGGCGCGAATCTGGGGCAGGTACTCTTCCAGCCGCTCAAGGATCAGGACAATACCTTCCAGTACCTTGGCGCCCTCACTTATACCCGTGGAAAGCACAATATCAAGGTGGGCGGCACCGTTATCCGCCGCCAGCTTACATCCTTCCAGAGCAGCTATCCGGAAGGACTTTGGGTCTTTATGGACTATTCGGACCTGATGCAAGGGCAGTATATGACCAATAGTGGGAGATCCCTGCAAATGGCGCCCCCGCATCTGCGCGTGTGGGAGCCGGGATTCTACGTGCAGGATGACTGGCACGTTGCCCACAATCTTACGCTGAACCTGGGCCTGCGCTACGACCTATACACGCCCTACACGGAGACCCAGGATCGCATTTCCACCTGGGATCCCGTTACCGCAACTCTGTTGATCGCCGGGCAGAACGGAGTGTCGAACACGGCCGGCATCAAGACCGACTATCATGGGTTTGCGCCCCGCATCGGCTTTGCCTACACCGCCGCTCCCGGCTTTGTCATTCGCGGCGGCTTCGGCATCGGCTACTTCCCGATGAATACCACCTCGAACGCAAATATGAAGGATCCGCCCTTTGCGGACACACTCTCATCGTGCGGGTACGGCGGAACCTATCCCTGGGATGCACCAGCTTGCGGCGCCGGTTACACGACCTTTGCCGACGGCTTTCCGGCCATAGGCGTCCTACCACCCAACACGCCCGTCAGTACCATCCTCTCCGCCCCCGGCTCCTCCATTCCCGATGCCGTATCTCCCACCTTCCGCACCAGCTACATAGAGCAATTCAACCTTACGTTGCAGAAGGACTGGAGCGGCAACGTGCTTACCGCCAGCTACGTCGGCCTGCTTGGCCGTCAGCTCGTGGAGTTGCTGCCCGATTTGAATGCTCCGCCGCCGAACACTGCCGCCAATCCCAACACGCTGCGTCCTTACTACAGCAAATACCCGAACCTGGGCACGATCGGCTTTATGCAGAGTGGCGGCATATCCAACTACAACTCATTGCAAACCTCCTTCGAGCGGCGCCTCAAGAATGGCCTCTCCTTCAATGTCAACTACACCTGGTCGCACGAACTGGATGACTCGACCGGCCTCAGCGAAGAGAATACGGGGACTACCGGCGGCTACGGCACGGTTCCCAGCCAGATTCGGAAGCTCGACTACGGCAACAGCCCGCTCGATGTCCACCACCGCATCGCCGGCACGGCCAACTACGAGTTGCCTTTCGGCAAGTCGGCCAATGGCGCCCGCGGAATCGTGGAAAAGGGCTGGCATTTGAACGTCATCGATGTCTGGTCCACCGGAGCGGCTTTCACGGTTGTCAACGACAACGATATCAGCGGAACGTATCCCGGAGGGAGCAACATGGATCGGCCCAACCAGGTTGGTTCATGGAAACTATCCGACCCGGGCATCGGCCCCAGCAAAGAATGGTTTAACACCGCCGCATTCCAAGCGCAGACGGCCGGCACGCTGGGCAACGAGCGGCGCGAGCAGCTCTTCGGGCCCCATTTCCGCCATTTGGACCTTTCGGCGTTCAAGGTCTTTCAGATCAATGAGCGCATGAATGTCGAGTTCCGCGCCGAGTCGTACAACTTGACCAATACCGCCAACTTCGCGTTGCCAAACAACTCCCTTGGCGGCTCATTCTTCGGGAGCGTCACAGGAATGACGTACCCCTACATACCTCGCGAGTTTCAGTTTGCGCTCAAGCTGAAGTTCTAGGCCGCGCTTCACTCCGGATCTTGTCGATCCGCACAATAGACTGTGTCCGGCAACTCTCATCTGAAAGTTGCCGGACATAGTAAACGATGAAGAAGACCTACGCGCATTGCCGGCGGAACTTGGCAAAGCGCGCCTCATAACAAACACACAACAACCACGCAGCCGCAAGACAAAGCCGTTGCTGCGTTCAGATTATCTTTGCCAACAGGAGATTGCATGCGTTCCCTTTTTGTGAGACTCTGCGCAGTATTTGGATTGGCGCTCTGCGCGCCCTTCGGAGCCAGAACGCTTGCGGCGCAGGATGTACTGTCCGTCGCCTCGGGCAAGTTGCAGGGCGTATCGAACGACGGAGTAACGGCCTTCAAAGGCATTCCGTATGCGGCGCCTCCCGTGGGCGATCTTCGCTGGCGTCCGCCGCAGCCTCCGGCCGATTGGACCGGGATTCGCTCAGCGTCTCAGTATGGGCACGACTGCATGCAGTTGCCGTTTCCCAGCGATGCGGCCCCTCTTGGTACTGAACCAGACGAGGATTGCCTGGTGCTCAACGTGTGGGCGCCGGCCAACCGTTCCGGTCATGCGCTGCCGGTAATGATCTGGATTCATGGAGGCGGGTTTGTCAACGGCGGCAGTTCTCCTGCCGTCTACGATGGTTCGCAATTTGCGCGCGGCAGAGTGGTCTTTGTCAGCTTCAACTACCGGCTCGGACGCTTCGGTTTCTTCGCCCATCCCGCTCTCACGCGCGAGAGTCCAAACGGACTGCTGGGCAACTACGGCTACTTGGATCAGATCGCGGCGCTGCAATGGGTGCAGGAGAACATTGCCGCATTTGGCGGCGATGCTCACAACGTGACTTTGTTCGGCGAGTCGGCGGGCGGCATGTCGGTCCACGCGCTCATAAATTCGCCGCTGGCGCGCGATCTCTTTCAAAAGGCCATCATCGAGTCTGGAGGCGGACGCAAAGGCCTGGGCGGACGCCTGCATGAAGCTGCGAACGGCAAACCCTCCGCCGAGGATTGCGGACTCGTATTCGCCCGGTCGAAAGGAATTTCCGGCGTGGATGCAGCCGCGCTGGAAAAGCTGCGCGCGCTTTCTGCTGAAACCATCGTGGACGGCTTGAATATGGCCAGCATGATGTCGCCCACTTATTCCGGTCCCATGATCGACGGCAAGATTGTTGTTGAAGATCCGCAGGAGTCCTATCTGGCAGGCACGCAGCCGCGCATTCCGGTAATGGTTGGCGCCAACGATATGGATATAGGCTTTCCCTGGGGAAAGACCTTTGATGAACTGTTCGCGCCCTTCGGCAAGGATGCCGCTGCCGCTCGTAAAGCATACCAGCCGGACAGCACTGAAAATTTTATGACCGTCGCCGCTCGTGTGTCGGCGGACCGCATGATGATCGAGCCGGCGCGCTTCGTGGCGGAGTCTCTGAGCCGCACCGGCCAACCCGCATGGGAGTATCGCTTCTCCTATGTGGCCGAATCCATGCGCAAGACGTGGAGCGGCGCGCCCCATGCCTCGGAGATACCGTTTGTTTTCGATACGGTTCGCGCACGCTACGGTTCCGCTCTCACGCCGGCGGATGAGAAGATGGCCCAGACCGCCAACTCCTTCTGGATTCAATTTGCCAAGACAGGCAATCCGAATCGCCTGGGACTTCCGAAATGGCCGAAGTACTCTTCGCGGCGCGATGAACTGATGAATTTCACCGACGATGGCCCCGCCGCTCAAGCCGATCCTTGGAAGGAGCGCCTCGACCTGACTCAGAGGACTCAGAACACGCAATAGTCATTGCCGTCCTGTACCTCGCCAAAGTGTGCCATGAACGGCGCGGAAAAAGTTTGTAGAAATGATCGAATGAAAGCAGTTGTGGCTCGCCAAAATTTCATCGGGACGTAAAAATATGTCAGACACGCGCACGTGACCGTCATTTCGGTATTTTGGCGAGGGACAACTCTTTGATGGATGAGAATCCTCCACAAGGTCCTACTTGAACGCCCAGCGGAAGCCTAATCCGCCATGGGCGCTCGATCCGATTCTTTGCGGGGCTATTACGCTGTTGATAAACAGATCCAGCGTGAGGCGGCACTTCAGACGGATGCCCATGCATGCGAGCCCTTTGCAGGGAAACGCATGCATGGGATTGGTCAGGGCAGTACTTCTAGTTGATGGTCAGAGTGAAAGTGGTTGTGGGCGACGGGGTGACCGAGGGGCTTCCGGATCCGGTCACCGTGAATGTATAACTTCCGGCGGTGGTTTCCGGTTTGCTTTTACCGCCGCAAGCGCTCAGGCCTCCGAGCACCACCATCAGCGCCAGAACGCCCAACATCGACAACCATCTGCGCCGCCGAGCGGGAATTCCGAGGAAGACGAGGAACGCCAGAACCGAGCCACCGCCTGCCCATGCACGGCCGAAGCCGTTGGCATCGGGCCGCGCCATTGCACTGCTGGAGCCGGATGTGGTGACCGTGACGGTCGCCGTGCCGCTCGTAGTACTTCCCCCCAGCGTGATCGTTGAGCTGCCAGCCGAGCAGCTTGGCAAGTTGGTGGCGCCGGTCGGCGACGAGGTCAGCGCACAAGCCAGCGTGACTGTCCCCGTATAGCCTGTCGTCGTGTTTACCGTCACTGTTGAAGTTGCACTGGCGCCGGGGGCAACAGCTGCGGGTGTCGATGCCGCCAGCGAAAACGCGGACGCTGTCACCGTCGGCGAGGTCGATCCCGAGGTTGTGCCTGTTTTCGCAGCGTAATTGGCATCGCCGCTGTAGCTGGCGGTGAGCGTATCGGTTCCGGCGCTGAGGCTATTGGCCGGGACGAGGAAGGTGTATGCTCCGCCAACGAGTGTTTGAGCCGTTGATGTGTATCCGCCGCCGGAGAGAGTGACTGTTCCCGTCGGAGTAACTCCAGCGCCAGTCACAGTAACCGGAACGCTGAGCGTGGAACCCGAGTCCAGAGTGGTTGCCGCAGGAGTCACCGTCACGGTTGAAGCCAGCGGCGTTGCAGACACCGTCACCGGGGCCGTTCCCGTTGCTCCTCCCGTGGCTGGGGCGTAGTTGGCGTCGCCGCTATAGCTTGCGGTAAGGATATCGTTTCCTGCGTTCAGGTTGTTAGCCGGAATGACGATGGTGGCGATGCCGCCGGAAAGCGCCGTTGCCGTCGAGGTGTATCCGCCGCCGGAAAGCGTTATTGTTCCGGATGGTGTGGCTCCGCTGCCGGTTACAGTTACTTTCACGCTCAGGCTGGATGTTGCGACCGAAATGGATGCCGCTGGAGTTACAGTGATGGATGGAATCAGCGGGGTGGTCACTGTTTCCGGCGCCGATCCCATGGCGGGGCCGAAGTTTGCATCGCCGCTATAGCTGACGGTGAGAGTGTCGCTGCCTGCACTCAGTCTGTTAGCCGGAATCACGATGGTGGAGATGCCGCCGCTGAGCGTGGCCGCAGAAGAGGTATAGCCGCCGCCGGAGAGAATTACTGTTCCAGATGGCGTTGCGCCGGAGCCGGATACTGTAACTTTCACGCTCAAGCTCGCTGCCAGACTGGTGGTTCCCGTGGCCGGAGCCACATTGACGGATGCGGTTAGCCCGGTTACCGTCAGCGATGCGGTGCCATTGCCCGCGGGGTAAGTGCTGTCGCCGCTGTAGACGGCGGTCAGGCTGTGGGTGTTGGGCGTGAGTGTCGAGGTGGTGTAGGTCGCGATCCCGGAGGCATTGAGCGTAGCGGTCGTCAACGTCGTTCCGCCGTCCTGAAACTCGATGGTGCCGGTGGGAACGGAGGCGTAGGTTGCGGTGGGGGTGACAGTGGCCGTCAGCGTTGTCGACTGGCCGGCAGAGGCGGGCGATGGGGAAGCCGCGAGAGCTACTGTTGCTGTGCCGGTGGCGGAGATTTTAGCGACAAAGCCGGTGGTGCTGAACTCGGCGCAGCCGGAAGACTGCATATGATTGGTCTGCTGGAAGGAGCCGGGGGTAACGATGGTTCCAGCGCAATTGTCGTCGAACGCAACATACATATTGCCAGCGGCATCAACCGCAAGGCCGGCAGGCGTCATGTTGTCGCTGAGGCCTGTGCCAAACTCCGTGGAAAAGAGCAGCTTGGAGCCTGTGGGGTCAAGTTCAGAGACAAAGACTGGTGCGCCGTTGTAAGGCTCCATATTGCCTACCCACGGAAAGTTGCCTGCGTTAGCCTTGCCAGTGACGTAAACATTGCCATTGCCATCCAGTTGGATGGGACCAACCGCGCTTACCCCGTCTAGATTGCCGGTGGCGTTGCCGAGGTAGGTTGCCCACTCGATGGCAGTGCCGGTGGGATTGAGTTTGGCAACAAAGGCAGCGCTGCTTGCGGAACTGAGTTTCGCGGAAGTTTGATACGCGCCCGTGGTTACCGGAAAATCGGTGGAATCGGTAAGACCGGAGACATACGCATAGCCATCCGCGTCGGTGGTGATGTTTGAGACCATATCGCTGCCGCCTGCGATTTGTCCGCCGAGATAGGTGGAATAGGCCAGTGACGCGCCGCCGTTTGAGGTGACCGGATTGAATTTGGCGACAAAGCCGCGTTGCACATAGAGTGCGAGCGCCAAAGGATTATTAGGATCGGCCGGTCCGGTAGAGGGTTGAATTACACCAGTGGTTGTGGGCAGAGACGTCGAGGAGGTTTCGCCCACAATATAGAAGTTCCCGCTAATATCCACCGCAACCCCGTTCACGCCAGAAAGCAGGTTGTAACAATCGAGAGTCCTACCAATGCCGGTAGTGCTGCTCCATTGGCAACCCGGATTCTGAGGAATGAAGAGGCTTGAATAGAGCAGACTGGAACCAGTGGGATCGAAGACCGATATAAATCCCTGAAAGTTAGTGGTGCCAACCCTGGCATCTTGCCCGGAGACCACTGCGCCGCTGGTGGTGGGGAAACAGGTGTAAGAGATGATCGTAGAGGGACTCGTATTGGTATTCAAACCGCAGCCAACATAGCTAGTCGTGCCGCCGATGTAGGCTTGCCCTGCGCTATCGATGGCAATGGCGACCGCATTCGATGTTCCATCGCCATCAAGAAAGGTGGAGTAAACCAGTCCGCTCCCGGCGGCATTCAGTTTGGTTACAAAGGCGCTGCCGTTGCCGTAACCTGGCGCCCCGCAGGTGCTTCGCTCCGTATACACATGGGTATATCCAGTCCATTGATCGTTGATGCCAGGCGCGCAGACAGTCTGGTACGCGCCGGATGTAATGGGAAAATCGGAAGAATGGGATTGCCCGACGACAAAAGCCTCGCCGTTGGAGTCAACGGCAATGGCCTCGCCGTAGTCATAATTCGAGCCGCCAAGGTAGGTGGAATAGACAAGGGAACTGCCATCCGGACTAAACTTGGTGATAACCGCCGATGGAGCACCGCTAGCGTTACTTGCTTTTGCAGGTGCGTTCAGATACGGGCTTTGTACCGGAAAGTCGGCAGAGTACGAGACGCCCACGACATACGCGCTGCCCTGACTATCGTAGGCAATTCCTTGATCGACATTGCCGGTGCCATTTAATCCTTCGATCCCAATGCTCTGGGCGCCACCGAGGTAATCATTCGTACTGCCGCCCAAATAAGTGGCATAGGTCAGCACCGGATCGATGATAAGCGTCTTGGCATGATCGTAGCTGCCCAGTTTGAAGCCGATGCGGCTGCCGGCCACTGTGAACACACCTTCGACCGCAACTTTCTTGTCGCCGTCCATTTGATAGAACACCGGCTTTTTGAATCCGGCCGGGCCGTTGGCGGCGCTCAGAACCAGGTTGCCGTCGGTGTCGATGCTGGGCTTGGCGCCGTCGATCTGCCAGCCGATGCGGCTTGCATCCGCGCCCGCCGCGACCACGAAGTCGTATTCCAGTTGCCGCTGATTGCCGTAGAAGACCAGATCCACGCCGGGATAGACTTGCGCGAAGTTGACCTTGCCGAAGGTCTGGATGCCGGTATGCCATTTCTTCGGATCGTTGCCGATCAGGTAGCTGACCGTGCCGGATTGCGGATCAAGTCCCGTAACGGCGGCACTGGCATTGGCGCCCAGCAGCTTCATGCGCAGCGTGTCAGCCATGGCGACGCCGGGATGGCTACCCGGCGTCTGGGATGGGGAAGCCACCCGTTGCCGCTCCAGGTTGAGAACGACTTCATCCTGGGTGAGAAAGAGCGAGTAGCCGGAGCCACGCGAAAGGAACTGCACGCTCGGATCGGTCTGGCCCCGGTTCGGCTCAAAGCTGAGCGGAATCTTGCCGTAGTTGGCGGCCACGTGCTTGCCGGCCGGAGCGGCGTTGGAAGCGGCATTGGCCGTGACGCCGTAGGTGAACAGCAGGCCCGCTAGCACAAGCCCGGTCAAACGCCCGCACCATGATAGGGATGACATCAACGGATTCAGGAAGGTCTTGAAAGATGTATGTAGGTGATTGAAGACGGACTTGATCATTTTCTCTCCTCTGCACTTGCCTCTTACCCAGATGGCGGGAAGCGGGTGGCGCGTGAATGCGCACTTTTCTTCAGAAAACCTGACAATGACCAAAGCTGGCAGTCATTTACAAGCTGCGTAACTACTTGCTGGGAATAGGCTTTACAAACAGTTGCTATAATGGGGGCACATTCTTCCAGTGACAAGTGCCGCTTCATGCCCGATAGGGCCAGTTCATGCCATCACAGGAAATTCGAAGCCAATTTATGCAAACGCCTGCCAGAAACCCGGAAAACACTGTTGGCCTTGGGCAGCGCCTGGACTGTTGGAAGGAGATTGCCAGTTATCTGGGCAAGGGGGAACGGACCGTCAAGCGATGGGAGACGAATCGGGGCCTGCCCATCCACAGAGTGCCCGGCGGGGGCCGAGCCTCCGTCTACGCTCACGCGGCGGAACTGGATGAATGGCTGGTCTCGGCCAGGGCGCTGGAAATTGAAATCGGTGAAAAGGAAGGCGTGGCGGAGGAAACCGAAGCGGAAGCCGCCCTGACCGACGAGGCTCAGCCCGCGGCACCGGCAGGGACCTCTGCGCATAAAGCGCCGGGCAGATTCCGGCGCATTCCCGTCTCCCTGCTTCTGGCGGCGCTGCTGGCTATTTCGGGAGCGTTGCTCCTCTTCGTCCTGCGCGGTGGCGGCCGCATCTTCCTTTTCCGCGATTCGATGCCGGCTCGAGCGCCGATCTCCGAGTCGGAAAGACAACTTGCCCACCAGCTTTATCTGCAAGGCCGGTTCGAGTGGAACAAGCGCACTCCCGAGAGCCTGAACCGTGCACTGGACGATTTTACCCAGGCGCTGGTCCATGATCCGGAGGACGCCCAGACCTATGTGGGGCTTGCCGACACTTACAATCTGTTGTGCGAATACACGCTGATGCAGCCGGACGAGGCATATAGCCGCGCGCTTGCGGCGTCGCGCAAGGCTGTGGAGTTGGACGGCTCCCTTGCCGAGGCGCACCGCTCGCTGGGCTTTGCCGAGGTTTGGGGCGAGTGGAATTTCAAGGACGGCGTCAGAGAGTTCCGCCGCGCCATTGAACTCAATCCCACTGACCCGCTTACGCACCTCTGGCTGGCTAACGCTTTGTGGAGAGAAGGCAGGTTCCAGCAGGCGTTCTCCGAGATCAATCGCGCGCAGGAACTGGACCCCACCTCTCCCTCGATCCTGGCGGACAAAGGCTGCATGCTCTCCTATATGGGAAAGACAAGAAAAGAGGGAATCGATCTGCTCAAACAGGTCGAGCGCACTTACCCGGAGTCAATTTCCCCGCATCGCTATCTCGCCAACATCTACATGAACCTGAAGGATTATCCGGGGTTTCTCGCGGAGAGTGCAAAGATGGCGCTGATGACCGGCGATCCAGTTCGGAAAGCCATCACCGCCTCCGCGCAGGAAGGTTTTTTGAGAGACGGAGAGCGCGGTCTTTTGCAGGGGCTGTATACGGCCCAAAAGAAATACCACAAGGAAGGAAAATTTTCTGGATTTTGGCTTGCCAGGACATGCGTCCTGATCGGAAGAAGGCAGGAAGCCATGCAGTTGCTTGGCGAGGATTACCAGCGGCACGAACCGGATTTTGTTTATTTACTCGGCGATTCGGACCTGGCTCCTCTCAAGGACGAGCCCGAGGTGCGCAAGATGATGAGCAGTATCCAGGTTTCCGCTCCCGAAGACGCTGACGGCGCGGAGGCAGTCGCCCGGAAGTAGAGGCTGCGGAAGGAAGATTTCAAATCGGCATAAGGAAAATTCGCCTCTTTTCCGCAACCACACTACCGAACATGTGGGTCTGCGCCGGTGGAGGTTGCGAGGATTTTGCGTCCAGCGCGTTCAAAAAACAATTCAAGGTCTGGGTTGCAAGAGTGGGCGTATACTACTGAGTAACCAGTCATTATAGGCTTGGCGAGAATGTCGGCAGGACCAGGGAAATATGGTTTCCGCAAGCGGTTTTCTTCTACCATGAACGGTTGTCGTCTTCGTTGTTGATTTTTGGAGGCAGATGTCCGCAATATTTGGACACAGTTCGCTGGAGGGATGAGTGACCAAAGTCGCCTCTGAGTCAGACCATGCGGAAATCAGCACAGCAGAACGCTGGGAATTGATCGAGCGCATTTGGAACAGCAACGAGTTCAAGCGTGCGCGCCGGCTCCAGGAGTTGCTGCAGTACGTCGGCACACAGACAGTCAAGTTAGGGGTCACCACCATCCGCGAACAGGAGATCGGCGCGGCTGTGTTCGGACGGTCCGACAACTACGACACCAGCCTCGACAATATCGTCCGAGTGAATATGACCGAATTGCGTAAGCGTCTCGGACGCTATTTCGAAGATGAGGGATCGAGCGAGACGCTCCTGGTTGAAATTCCTCGCGGAGCCTATATTCCCGTCTTCTTCCGCCGGCCGGTCCACGGCGAGCATGAGACGCCAGGCAGCCTCAGTCCTCTCGAAGCCGACGAGAGCCTCCCTCCCGTCATCGACAGCCTCGAACCGGAGGAGTCCACAACGAGTTCGACAAGCGTGGGCATAGGGAGCCTGGCTTATCTGCGCAGCCATTTAATTGTCTTCGTATGTGCGGTCCTGCTCTGTTGCGGCATCGTTTTTCTGCTTTGGCAGAATGCGGTCCTTCGGTCGCAGTTGAACCCCTGGCGGGCGGACCCTGTGCGTAAGGCATTCTGGTCTGAATTCTTCGGTTCCGGCGAAGAAGTGGATATCGTCACTGCGGATACTTCCCTGGCGCTCGTTGAAGACATTCTCAAACAGCCCGTGTCGCTGGACGACTATCTGGATTACAAGTACAAGAATCGCGTCGATCTTCCCGATGTGACGCCGGAGATGCGGAATACGATTAATATAATCCTGGGCCGGAACCTGGGGAGCGTGGGGGACTACCAGGTGGCCGAACGAGTGATGTCGTTGGGCGCGCACTCGCCGAACCTCAAGCTGGCCTCTGCCCGCGCCTACACCCCCGAGAGCATCAAGACGAACAACGTCATCCTGATCGGAGGCCCGCAGTCCAATCCATGGGTAGAACTATATAAGGATCGGATGGATTTTTACGTGGAATACGACGCGGTCCAGCACCGTACATACATCGTCAATCGCGCGCCGTCATCGGGGGAACAGTCAGTTTACGAACTCTTTGCTGAGCCTGACCGGGGCTACAGCTTGGTTGCCTTCGTGCCGAATTTTAGCGGTCATCACTATGCCTTGATCATTGCGGGAACCGACTCGCAGGCTACGCTTGCGGCGGGGGAGTGGGTTACCTCCAGCGAAGGTCTTGCCACGATTCGCCAGAAGGCGCCGAATGGGAGCTTTCCTCTCTTCGAGGTTCTGCTTTCCAGTTCAAAACTGGCGGGAACGCCGTTGCGGGCCGAGGTAAAGGCTTTTCGCATCCATCAGCGTTAGTGAGGTTCTCCTATTCACCTGTCCGTACCCGCACCTTACTGCGGTAACTTCGTTCAGCCGTTCTTCTAACTTAATCTTTAACGCTCTTCTAACAGTGAGAAGTGTGCGTGAAGAAGACGAATCTCACTTGCGCGGTCATGCCCCTGCAAACACAATGACGTATCATGTCTCGATTTGTGCTGCCGGCCGTCCTGCTGCTGCTCGCGCCTGGGATTTGTTCCCCAGCGGTAGCGCAGACCGCCAATTCATCGCTCTCCGACGAAGTCAACGTAATGGTTGGCACCGACGCGGGCGGGCAGACTTTTCCGGCAACCGGGGTTCCGTTTGCCATGACCCAATGGACGCCGCAGACCCGCGCTGGCGAAGACAAATGCGTTGCGCCCTATTATGCGTCCGACACCCGTATTCAAGGCTTTCGCGGCAGCCACTATCTCAGCGGCTCATGCGCGCAGGACTACGGCAGCTTCACCCTCATGCCGTTAGTCAGCGCGGCCAAGCTGGGTGCGGCCGAGCAGTCCTCCTCTTTTTCACGAGCCACTGAACATGCCTTCCCCTACCTCTATTCGGTCGACCTTACCGACAGCGGAATTCACGCCGAGATAACCGGCTCGCAACGCTCCGGGATGATGCGCTTCCGCTTTGCAGCGGGGCAGAAAACCGGCTGGCTGTCGGTGGAAAACAACTTGCGGCTGGGCCGTGGCACGGTTCGCATCGATCCGGTGCGGCAGGAGATCACGGGAGCGAACCCGGTTTATCGAATCTACGCCGGCGACGGTCAACCGGCGGGATTTTCCGGCTATGTAGTCATTCAGTTCGACCATCCGTTCAAAGCGGGAGGAACCTGGGCCGGTTCGGTTCGCCATGAAGGTGCGCTCGAGCGGAGTTCGACCGCCGCCAGACCGGGAGCGTTTGTTTCCTTCGATCTGCCCGCCGACGAGACCGTCATGGCGCGCATCGGGACCTCGTTCACCAGCATCGAGGAGGCGCGCCGCAATCTCTCCGCGGAGATGCCGGACTGGGACTTCGACGCCGCGGTGGCGCGCGCGCGCGATGCCTGGAACGCCGCTCTGAGCGTGATCCAGGTGGCGGGCAACTCTCCCGACCGGCGCATCTTCTACACCGCTCTCTACCACTCCATGCTTCTGCCCCGCATCTTCAGCGACCGCATCGGAACCTATCCGCGCTTTGGCGGCGGCGGGGCGATTGAAACGGCGAAGGGCTTCACATATTACTGCGACTATTCGGTCTGGGACACCTTTCGCGCGGTCCATCCGCTGCTGACGATTCTCGATCCGGACCGCGAACGGGAGATGGTCGAGTCGCTCATCGCCAAGGGAGAGCAGGGAGGCTTTCTGCCCATCTTCCCGGCGTGGAACAGTTACACGGCGGAGATGGTGGGCGATCATGCCGGCGCCATTATTACCGACGCCTATGTGAAAGGAATTCGTGGTTTCGATGCGGAGGCGGCCTACCGGCTGATGCGCAAGAACGCCATGGAGCATCCGGCGACTGAGACGGACTATCGCAATGGCCAAGGCCGGCGCGCGTTAGACTCCTACCTCAAGTACGGCTACATTCCCCTCGAGGACCATGTGCCCTTTGCCTTCCACGGGAACGAACAGGTCTCCCGTACCCTCGAATATGCCTATGACGACTACGTCCTGAGCGAGCTGGCTCGCGCCTTGGGCCACACCGCGGATGCCGAGATATTTGCCAAGCGCGCTCAGAACTATCGGAATGTAATCGATCCGGAGACCGGATTCGCGCGCGGCCGCCATGCCGACGGCGCTTGGGATTCGCCCTTCGATCCGGCCGCCAAGTACACCTATATCACTGAGTCGACCCCGTATGTGTACACCTTTTTTGTTCTTCAGGACATTCCGGGGCTGATTGAGGCGGTTCATGGCCGCCAGGCCTTTGAAGACAAGCTGGACGCGCTCTTCGCCGGCGGTTACTACGATCACGGCAACGAGCCGAGCCACCACATCGCGTATCTTTACGACGATGCCGGCGTTCCGGCAAAGACCCAGTGGCATGTCCACGAGGTGATGTCCAAGCTCTATCGAGACAGCAACGACGGCCTTGCGGGCAACGACGATGCCGGGCAGATGTCGGCCTGGTACGTGATGTCCGCGATGGGCTTTTATGCGGTCACGCCCGGCACTCCGCGCTACTCCATCGGAACTCCTCGCTTCGACGACCTGACCGTGAAGGTTGGCCAGAATCGGTGGCTCCATATCCGGGCCGAGGGCGCGGAGGCCGGCAAGTTTTATGTGCGGTCGGTACGTTTGAATGGCGTTCTTCTGCAACGCACCTACCTGCTTCACTCTGAGATCGTGGGAGGAGGGGAGCTGGTCTTCGAGATGAGCGACCATCCCGCATGATGGCCGATTCGCTCTTAACGTGTCTTTCTCATAGCGTTCTCACAATATTCTTACAGTGAATTCACTTGCCAGCAATGCTCGGTAACGTCAGTATGGTTACGCTCAGAAAAGCACTGAGTTACCGGCATGACATTTCTCAACAGGTGTGGATAAACAGACTGACTGTGCCGTGACCGGTATGAGTGAACTCGTGTTGCTCCGGCATTGCCCCGGACAATCGGGATCAGGAAAAAATGAAGCAGCAAGGAATGCTGTTATTCATGCAAAACAATCAATCAGCGCCCTCCGCCGGAGGGCGTGGAAATGGAATCGACATGCGTACATTCGCTGATGCAAGCAAGAAATTGGTACTCGCAACCGTTTTTGCAGCCGTGACAACTTTCTCGGCATCTTCCGGGAACTGCCAAACTGGCGGTTCGTTCTCCGTTCTTTCCTACAACGTAGATGGTCTTCCGCAGATTCTGCAGGATGGCCGTTTTCCCGGCGGCAATCCGCCACTCTACACGCCGTATATCGGCGCCAAAGTCATTCCCTACGACATCGTCAACGTGCAGGAAGACTTCAATTCTCACGCCGCCCTCTACGCCGCTGACACGCATCCCTATCGCACCGCGACCAGCGGCGGCGCCGGCGTCGGATCGGGCCTGAACACCATGTCCAACTTTCCCTTTTCCGACGACATCGATCGGGTGACTTGGACCAATCTCAGCCTCGAAGAAGCCAACAGCCTGACCCCCAAGGGATTTACCTGGCTTCGGCTGCGCATTGCCGAAGGTGTCTATATCGACTACTACAACCTCCATGCCAATTCCGGAACCGATTATGCAGATGAAGAGACGGACCGCGCGGATAACATCAACCAGATCGTTGCTTACATCAACGCCAATTCTGTTGGCAATGCAGTGATCGTGACCGGCGATACCAACGCCCGCTATACCCGCGTGGAAGACAATATCCGCAATCTGCTCGACATTATGACGGGCGATCCTTGGGTCAACCTGGAGCAGGGCGGCGTGCCGCCCGCTGCTGGTTCGGCAACAATAGGCTGGGATCCGGCGGTCAATTACCCTACTCCGCTGACTCCGGCGCAGTATGTCTACGAAGTCGTGGACAAGATGTTCTACCGCAGCAACAACTACATCACCTTCACGCCGTACAACTACAACATGCCCGACGCCACCTTCCGCGATCCCTCGGGGAACATGCTCTCGGACCACTATCCGATCTCGGTGAACTTTAACTACACCCTCAACCCCCACTTCAAGTTCAGCGACCAGTTCGGCGGACCGCACGGCACCAGCTACAATGACGTGAATTCTCTACCCACAGCCCCCGTCGTGCAATCCATCGGAATGCGCAGCGGAAGCCGTGTCGATCAGGTCAATCTCACCCTCTCCAACGGAACCGAGTTTGTTCACGGTGGAACCGGCGGATCTCCTCAATCCCTGCTCCTGGGCACAAGCGAGTATGTAACCAGCGTGACCATGAATTCCGGGTCGTACAATGGTAATACACGCGTCTTTTACGCCAAGTTCACCACTAACCTCGGCCGGACCCTCTCCGGCGGCGCCACCACTGGTTCCACGGTTACCTACACCGCTCCCGCGGGTTGGCAGATCGTTGGTTTCCATGGCCGCTGCGGAGACGAATTGGACAAGGCGGGCGTCATCTATGCACGTGTTAACTGAGCAGTATCCGGCAACCTGTGTATGAGGGTACGCCACTGCTTGCGCCCATCATCGACGATGTAAAGAATTGGTTTGGCGCGTAGGCGGTGGCGTACTGCTGGATTCGCTTCGCTCCGGGATTGTTTATAGCCGGATAAAGGGGATTTGCACAAGACGATGGTCCAAAGCCATGACCGATTTGCTCTTGCTTCGCTTTTTAACGTGTATTTCTTACAGAGTTCTAACAATGTTCTTACAGTGAATTCACTTGCCCATCGTGGAGTAGTAAGGGCAGTATCCATGATGAAAGCTAATCACATGGAGTTGCGGGTGGTAGTTCCGGTCTGCAAAACCGGACTCTGCCATAGCCTTGCAATCAATGCGATGGACCAGTTTTACCGCTTTTCACAAAAAACGAAGGATTTGGAGGCAGTAATGAAAACGGATATGCACACGTGTTCAATAAGGTTGAGCACACTTCAAACAAGAGCCTGGAGGGTGTTCACCCTCTTTGCCAGCCTGTTGCTCACCCTTGCCTTGGCGCCTGGCGCCATGGCGCAAACCATTACCGGAACCATCACCGGTACGGTAACCGACGCCACCGGAGCGATTGTCTCCGGAGCGGTCGTCACCATTCGCAATGTGGACACCAACGCCACACGCACCATCAAGTCATCCGATTTCGGCACATACACGGTCACACAGTTGCCGCCCGGATACTATAGCGTGAAGATCGACAAGGCCGGCTTCAAGCTCTTTGAGCAGAGCAACATCAACCTGCAGATCGACCAGGTACAGCTCATCAATGCAAAGCTCGAGGTTGGCTCGATGGGTGAGACCATCACTGTCACCAGCGCGCCTCCGGTGATTCAGAGCGAGCAGTCGTCCGTTGGTATGGTACTCGACAGCAACGACATTCAGAGTGCCCCGCTGAATGGCCGCCTGAGCTTGTATGGCATGTTCCAAATGGTTCCGGGCGTGCAAAACGTGCCTGTTGCACAGGACGGCTTTCCGGCCAAAGGCGTTACCATGTCGGTCGGTTCGACGCGCCGCAACTCCTACGGCTCCATGGTACAAACGCTCGATGGCGCAGTCAACTTAGAGGTATATCTGCAGCGTGTTCTTGCCGAAGTGCCTTCGCTGGATGCGTTGAGCGAGTTCAAGACGATCACCACCGGCGCTCCGGCGGAGTCTCAGCCGCAAGCGCAGGTCAACGTCGTCACCAAGAGCGGAACCAATAAATTTCACGGCGAGCTGTTGTGGTTCAACCGTTCCAAGGGCCTGAACGCCAAGAACGACAACATCACCTACACGCACCTGCAGGCCGAGACGGGTGATGTGCGCGCACCTTATGAGCGCAATGAGTTTGGCGGCAACTTCGCCGGACCCATTGTTGTGCCCCACTTCTATAACGGTCACGACAGGTCGTTCTTCTTTGCGGCCTTCGAGGGATTCGACTTCACCAACTCATCGTTGACCGGCAGCAATCAGCCGACCGACAAGATGCGCGCCGGTGATTTCTCGGACTACGCGCCGGGCGGAGCCTGCTACAACGGCACCACCCTTTCCCTGACCAATCCGTTAACGGGAGCCAGTCTGGGAACCCAGGTTACAAGCATCAACACGGTATCCGCCAAGCTGCTCACCATGCTCTATCCGCACGCTACAAACCAGAGCATGTGTCCGCTGTCGGGCAACACGAACACATGGGAGAACATCAGTTACACGCAGTCGGCTCGCCGCTTCTCGCTGCGTCTCGATCACAAGCTCACCGATAAGGATCAGCTTCGCGGCACCTTCCTGCATGCCTTCTATGGCCCTTATCCCGCCAGCTTTAATGATAGCCTTCAAGGCGGCAACAGTGGCATCGGCGATCACAATGTCGATGGAATCTTCGGCTGGACGCACATGTTCTCGTCCTCGCTTCTGCTCGATGTTCCGGTTTCTTACAAGCATTTGGACATCTACCGCCTGCCGCACAGGCTGGAAAGCTTTGGAGCTATCGTTCCCGGCCTGGGTACGATAGCCGGCGACGGCGCTCCAGCTATCAACATCTCCAATCCCAGCACCTCGTCCTACAAGACCTCAATTACCGGCGTGAGCGACAGCACGGGCGGCTACCCAGGTCTCGAGCAGGACGGTAATCTCAATCCGACGCTGACTTGGGTCCGTCCTCGCCACACCATCAAGGTGGGCGGCACGTTCCTGCTGCATGATTGGTATACTTCCAGCGCGGTCACCAACGGCGGCTTCACCTTTGCCGGCGGCATAACTCCGTACTCGGGCGATGCCTTTGCGGACTTTCTGCTGGGCGTTCCCTACTCAGCGTCGAACGGCCAGCCTTCCGGCCGCATTCCGCAGCGCTTCTTCACCTTCGAGTATGGCTTATTTGCTCAGGATGACTGGAAGGTGAATAACAAGCTGACCATCAATATCGGCGCCCGTGTCGACAAGCAGTGGTTCAGCGATGACCAATTTGGCCGCAACTCGCTGTGGATTCCCGAACAGCAAAAGCTGGTCATGTTCACCGACTCCGCTACTTTGCCCACCAACGTGGTCAGCGCCTATATGTCAACGCTTCAGAGCGCCAACGCTGTCGAAACCTCGAAGACTGCCGGCATGAGCAGCAAGGCATGGGACTATCTGAACGAGCCCAAGCCTACTTTTGCCCCGCGTCTGGGCTTTGCTTATCAGGTAATCCCGAAGACCGTGATTCGCGGATCCTATGGCCTGTTCTACAACCTGCTGGCTGAGGATTACACCACGGCCTATATGCAGGGTCAGGTTCCGTACTCCGGCTCGGCTTCCTACACCAACGGCAACACGGCCTCCAGCAGCAGCTTCACCATGAGCAACCCGTTTGCGACCGCGGGCAGCTTTTCGGCGACGAGCTTCGGCATCAACGCGGAACACAAGATCGTTACTCCTTACAGCACTGCCTATAACTTGCAGGTGGAGCGCGAACTTCCGTACAGCATCGCTCTACGCGTGGGATATGTCGGCATGCACAACATGAAGCAGAATGACAACGGCAGCACGAACTCCATTAGCCTCAATGTGCCGGCGGGCAATCTACCGCGCATTTACGCTCATTCCGACGGTCATGGCGGCGCCAATATTGGCGTGGCGAACTCGGATTACAACTACCCGGTCTTCGCCAATGGCCTTTCAGGCTACAACTACCCCTACTACCACACCGTTTTGAACTCGTTGCAGGCGGGCCTTCGCAAGCAGTACAGCGGCGGTTCCTCAGTCAACGTGGAGTTCCAGTGGACGCGCATTCTGGGCGTGGAACAGTTCTTGAACCCAACCGGCGTAACACCGCACGACTCCTATGGGCCTGTCGGCGGCATCACCCCGCTGGTGCTGGCTTTGAACTACACCTACGCGCTGCCCTTTGGCCACGATCGCATGTTCCTGTCAAGCTCCAGTAACCTGGTCGACAAGATTCTTGGCGGCTGGAACTTCTCTGGCGTGGGCACCTTCCAGACGGGCCAGCCCTTTAACGTTACCTCTGGCCAGAGCGGCACGATGTGGAATGTCGGCGCCGCCCTCCGCCCGAACCGCGTCGCCGGACAGTCGCTGTATCCGAGCCACAAGTCGAAGACACAGTGGTTTAATCCCGCGGCTTTTTCCGCCCCACCCTGCTACAACACGATCGAGACCAGTTCACCTACCGGATATACATGCAAGCAGGTTGCAACAGCGGGATTCTTGGCAGGTGTTCCTACTTATGTAGGTATCGGCAACGCAGGCTATGACATGCTGCGTGGACCGGGATGGTGGAACATGGATATGAATCTGGCGAAAACCATCAAGTGGAGCGATCACTACAACGTCCAGTTACGCGCCGACACATTCAATACCTTCAACCACCCGAACCTCGGGACTCCTGACTCCAAGTTGACAGATGGTGCGGTGGGCACGATCACGAGCACCTCGAGCGCTCCGCCCTACGAATCGCGCTCGGTTGAGTTTGGCATGAAGTTCAACTTCTAACACTTCATCGTCAAGTTGAAGTCCAAACGTTTGCAGAGTCCGCCCGCTTGCGCAGTTTCAATGCGCCGGCGGGCGGACTCCGCTTACCTAAAGAATCAAACAGAAAACTCGAGCGTATCCACTCTGCGCTCTCCTTCGTACGCGGGTACACTCCAACTGTGTCCATTCGCAAGGCAAACATAACGGAAATTATTCATAAAGAACATAATTGAGAAGACGATATTTAATGTCTCTCGTGTTAGTGTTCGTGGCGTGTGCGGCGAACAATGAGACCAAAATTACTCCGCGACCCACAAGTCCGGCCTCAATGAACAAGAACACGCGCGAGCTGTTTCAGGAATCGATGTATTGGCACGCGCATTTCGCCGGTTGCGCTTGCCAGGATGAAGAAGTTTGATGGAGAGCGTCTGCTGCGCAAGCAGATAACCGATCAGCGCGTCGCCATGGCATGGATTGGACGGGATGTGGTCTATGGCGGCGAAGCGACCAGCAAAATATAAGATGCGAAGAACTCTAGCTTGGAGAAGACGGAGGGCGGGATCGATCTTGTCTACTCTGGGATAACCGGCATGAGGCTGGAAATCAAAACTGTCCGGGGATGCCGCTCTCTTGCAGCTTGCAGAAGCCGCCAGTATACCCTTCCGCCATTTTGAGGGCTCTCTTGTATCGTTCAGTTACCTAACTGCCACAGCCAGAATCCTGGGTGAGCCTGCTATGCCGTTGACGACATCCATACTCAGCACGGCTTCAAAGTCGTGGTCCCGGAAACCGGAACCGGCCTGGCGGCGTAGTTCTTCTATCTGCCGGGGATCAACCAGAAACTCGCCTGCTGCCGCCGTCCCGCTCATGCCGATTCCCGCAACGATCATTTCGACCTGTCCCGTGGATTCATCGTGAATGCGGGCGATGATTGCGTAATCGTGCTTGACTTCGGTAAGTGGCACCTTCAGGTCAATCCCCCAGTCTTTCATTTCAGGATTCTTGGTATCGCTAATCCAGTACCGCTCCTTATTGGTGCCGGCGAAACGGTAGCGAAGCGGAGCCAGCGCTCGTAGCGTCCATTGGTTGTCCAGACCGCCGACCAGGATGACCGGCCCTTGCCGCAGGTCGTCGAGAGTGGTTACCCAATTAGGCCGGAGGTTGGATTCACGCTTGTGCTCCGCTATATAATTCGAAATTCTTTGCGTGGCGAGTACATCCGAAAAGACAACATTTTCTTCCAATACCTCGTGGGCGAGAAAAGTGGAATTGCGAGGGGCGTCGGGTGCAGTTGGAACCGGAGTGTTGGCGTGATCCGGCGTAGAATCCTGCTCGGGAACCAGAATTCCAGCCGCGGTTCCTGTCATGATCCCGGAATGGGAGCCCACGGGCAGGCAGAAGATGACGGTTCGACGATCGGCGAGGAGGGGACTCCAGAGCTGATCTATCGCGGAGGGATGGGTCCATTTCCAAAAGATCCCAGCTCCCAGCACAATTAAAAGTGCAATCGCAAAGCCTAGGACGTATCTGAAAGGGTGCGAGAACCTGGGTTTGAGGTCTGGTAGGCCTGACGTTACGGCTGTAGTTTGCAACTGCGCATGAAGCGCATCGGGTTGAGCCGTTTGCTCGTTCTCTGAGGGGAGCTCACGTCCTGATGCGTGATGCTGATCGGAACCGGCCTCTTTGCTGAGGCGGAATTCGGGCGCGTAGTGGCCCGACAATAGTTCGATGCGCATCTCCGAGCCGTGCGCTTCTTCGTGATAGTACTGCGCAATTCGCTTGCGGATTTCGGCGATGGTGACCCGAACAACTGGATCCTCCGCGGTATCGTAATTAGCGGGCCGATCAAAGACGCGAACGCCCAAAAGGCGTTCCTTCAGAAATTCGCCCCGGCCTTCAAGCGTTTCCTCGACGATAAAGCGGAACAAAAGGGGATAGCGCCGGCTGTTACTGAAATGGCTGGTTGCCAGCAGACGGTTCATCTGCTGCCGGACCAGTTCCTTGTCCTGCTCCGTAACCGGAGTCCAAGCGCCGCTCTTGGAATCCTCTGGACTCATGGGAATACTCCTCCGAAGCTGTTGCCTAGCATAAACCAACCTCTTTACCTCTGACAATACAATTCTTAACCGCTCTTTACCTTACCTGAAAATCCGCCATATACGTGGTTATAGCTCTTTACCTTCAGTGAGATACCAGATGAACCCTATACAACATTAAAATCTGTTGACTAGTATGCGTGATGTGCTTGAGACCGGCCTCTGGGCCTTGCCAACCGAATAGGGAAGGCCCATCTATCATCCAGAGGATAAACGACTTTCAAGCAGGAGGAAACATGAATAAGGAAATGCAGCAAGTAGCACAATGCTCGGGCCAGGGCGAGAAACTCTACCGCTTGGCAGGGCGACTGATCGTCCTGCTGGCGCTTCTAGTTTTCAGTTCCAGAGGAGCGCTTGCCCAGTTGTCCACAGCCGACATCGTCGGCACCGTAACCGACGCCACAGGGGCGGTGGTTTCCAATGCAACCGTCACCCTGGTAAAACTCGACACCCATGATCAGCGCGTAGCTGTCTCCAGTGATAGCGGTGATTTCCAATTCTCCCTGCTTCCAGTCGGCAACTACTCGGTGACGGCGAAGAAGGCTGGCTTCAAAACCACGACCACGAATCTGGCTGTTGAAGCCGGTGATCGCGCCCGTGCCGACATCCATCTGGCGCTCGGCGGCGCCACTGAGACCGTAACCGTCGAGGCTACAACGCCTCTGCTCCAGGCCGATAACGCCACCGTCAGTTCGACGGTCACCGAACAGTCTGTAGAGGATCTGCCGCTGAACGGACGCAACTTCGTGCAACTGGTTCAGCTCGTCCCCGGAGCCAACGAAGGTCCCGGCAACGGCCTCTCCAGTGGCGGGCGTCCCGACGACCGCCGCACCACCAACGGATTTTCCGTCAACGGGCAGGACGACATCCTGAACAACTATATCGTTGACGGCATCGACGACAACGAACGCATCATAGGCACTATTGGCGTCAAGCCCTCGGTGGAAGGCATTCAGGAGATCTCGGTTCAGACCAACAGCTACGCTCCCGAAGCGGGGCGCACGGCTGGCGGCGTCGTCAACCTGGTCACCAAGTCCGGCACCAACAAATTCCACGGGTCGGCGTACGAGTTCTTCCGCAACGACAAGTTCGACAGCCGGGATTTCTTCTTTACGGCTGCACAAGGCAATAAGCCCGAGTTGCGCCAGAACCAGTTTGGCGGCAGCCTCGGCGGCCCCATCATTCGCAACAAGACCTTCTTCTTTGGCGACTATGAAGGCCTTCGTTTGGTGAAAGGCATGAATCCCTATAGCAGCTCGGTGCCTTCGGATGCAGAATACACCGCGATCAACGCCGCAACCGCAGGAGAGACGATTAAGAGTGTTTTCCCGGGTCTTTTCCCTGCCGGCGCTCCATACAGCACCAACGGCATTCCTGTAGCCCAGACAATCGATCCCATTACTCTGAATTACCTGAAGCTGTATCCTAAGGGCAACGTCCCGAGTAGCCCGGGTACTTATTTGACCGCCCCGAACAAAACGCAGTTCGGCACCACCATTGACGGTCGCGTCGACCATGCCATCAATCAGAACAACCACATCTTCTTTCGTTTCGACTACAACAAAGTAACCGGCCAAATCCCGGCGCCCATAGGCGCGGGCGCGAATCCTAATTCGGGTAATCCGACGATCGTCCCGACCGGAAATTATTGGGACTACACCGGTCCGGCGACAGATAAGGCGTATCAGTATGCCCTCGGATACACGCGCATCTTCTCGCAGAATCTGGTTGTGGATCTGCGCGCGGCCTATACCCGCGTCAACAACTTCTCGCAGCCGAACAACTACAACACGAACGCCGATCAGACATTCGGTCTTCCCGCAAATGGTTCGTTGACCACGGCCCTTACGCCTACCGGCGTTGGCCATTGGACATTCAGTCCACTCGGCGATGGCGCGTATGTCCCCTTGCAGGACGTTGACGGCACCTACCAGTACTCCGGCACCGTCAGCTACACCATTCGCAACCACAACCTTAAGGCGGGCGCGGGCGTGATCCGCCGCCAGGCGCGGAACCTGCAAAGCGCGTTTCCGTATGGAGATTTTGAATTCGGTCTTGCCACGGATACCACTCACGACCAAATTCTCGCGTCCACGCTGGCTGGAGCATTCGACTCCACCAGTTACAACGCGGATTACGGAGCTGGCGGTGTCGTGAATACGCCGGACTACCGCACCTGGGAGCCGAGCTTCTTCGCCCAGGACAATTGGAAGGTCAACCCCAAGTTGACCGTGACCTATGGCATTCGCTACGACGTGTATACGCCGTTCACCGAAGCGCATAACAAAATCGCTAACTTCGACTTCAACACGGCGGTTGCCGCCACAACCCAGGCTGCCGCGAATGCGGCTCTGGAGGTTGCCAATGTTGGCGGCACTTCCAGCACAGCGGGAATTCCGACCGTCCACTCCGACTTTGGGCCGCGCCTCGGATTCTCTTACTCCCTTCGTCCCACCACGGTCCTCCGCGGCGGTTACGGAATCAGCTACTTCCCCGGCAACTACACCGCCAATGCCGATCTGAAGAATGTTCCGTTCACCACGAGCTACGGACCCAGTTGCGTCTCCAATCTCGGGGCGTCGTTTCTCGCAAATTGGGTAACAGCAAATCCCACTCTGCCCGTCCCCGCTCAGGCTCCAGGCTGCGGCACTTTGGGCCCTGCGTCCGTTTACCAGGCAAACTTCGATCTCGGACTTCCGACGCCTGCCGGACAAAACATCAATACCCCGGCTCTAGGTGCGTTCTTCGCGGAAGATCCCAAGGACAAGCCGTCCATGATCCAGCAGTTCAACCTGCAGGTGGAACAGCAGTTTGGACCCAACGTCCTGACCATCGGCTATGTTGGCAACATCGGCCAGCATCTGGCCGAGCTTTACAACGACATCAACGTTCCCACGCCGGCTCAGGTTCTTGCTTCCAAGAACGACGCATCTCCCTATGACGCGCCTCGCCCCCTGGGGCAGGGATATACCGGATTGGGAGGACAGGTGCTGACAGGCAATAACTTGCTGCCGAACATTGGTCAGATCAAGTGGCTGGCCAGCGAAGGCGTCTCCAACTACAACGGCCTGCAGGCCTCCTTCCAGCGCCGCTTCGCCAAGGGCCTTGCCTTTGACGCCAACTATACTTGGGCACACGCGCTGAGCGATATCGTCGGCTTCTCTCAAGAAGGCTATCAGGGTTGGGGCGACGCCAATCCGTTTCAAACTCGCAAGATCGAGTACGGCAATGCGGAAAACGACGTCCGCAGCCGCTTTGCTCTTTCCATCGACTACCAATTGCCCTTCAACAAAATCCAGGGACCGGCAAAGTACGCATTGGGCGGTTGGGAAGTCAACTCGATTGTCGCCTGGCAAACCGGCAAGAACGCCTCGGTCACCAATAACACCAGCCCTAACAACTTGGCTGATCCGATTCACGGCGGTGGCTCCGACCGTCCGAACCAGGTCAGTAATCCTTTCTCAACCTCAGGTACTTGCCCCGCCGGCTCCCAATACACATCGCCGAGCAAGCTCAAGGGCGGTGGAGGAAGCTACTGGTTCAACCCATGCGCCTTCGCGCGTCAGACAGAGGGCACGGTCGGCAGCGCGGGCCGCAACTCAATCTATGGGCCGCACTTCCGCCACATAGACCTCTCGATATTCAAGGACTTCCCGATCTACAACGCTTTGAAGTTGCAGTTCCGGGCAGAAGCGTACAACATCACCAACACGCCCAATTTCTTCTTGAATAACAACGTCAACGACGGCGGCGCCGGAATGGGGCTGGGTGAGGGTGGCTTCGGTATGCTCAATGAGAGCGATCCGAACAACGTTCCGCGCACTTTGCAGTTTGCGCTCAAGCTGAAGTTCTAGTTCATAGCTCCAAACTGTAAAGCACAACAAATTGCCGGTCCGGCGAACACAGTACTACCGGACCGGCAACTCGTCTGGTTCTTCTTTTCAATTGCCACGATGATTAAAATTCCGAGTCCGCCGGGAGTTTTATGTTGAACAACTTTTCGCGTCGCACTTTTGCCCGCATTTTAGCCGGTTCCGCCGCAGCCCTTACCTTACCTCGGGCTGAATTCGCAGCCGAAAGTGCCTCAGCATCTTCGTCGAACGATGTAAAATCAGCGCTCTCCTTTCCCAATGGTTTCCTCTGGGGTTCGGCAACAGCCGCCTATCAAGTGGAAGGCGCTGTACATGAGGCTGGCAGAGGCCTCTCCATCTGGGACACGTTCTCTCACGCTTCTGGTAACACCCTGAATGGCGCCACCGGCGATATTGCCGACGACTTCTTTCATCTCTACAAGCAAGATATCCGGCTCATGAAGGAGCTCGGACTCAAGACCTTCCGGTTCTCGGTCTCCTGGCCGCGAGTCTTTCCCAGTGGAGCGGGAACGCCCAATCCGCAAGGCCTGGATTTTTATCACCGCATGGTCGACGCATTGCTGGAAGCCGGCATTCAGCCCTTCTGCACCCTCTATCACTGGGATCTTCCCCAAGCGCTCCAGGACAAGGGCGGCTGGGAGAACCGTGATACGGCAAAGGCCTTTGCGCACTACGCCGGATATACTGCCGAAAAACTCTCCGATAAAGTAAAGTACTTCATGACCTTGAACGAGATGCGCACTATTGTCGAAAATGGCTATACTCTGGGGATGCATGCTCCCGGCCTCAAACTCGACGCCAATCGGATCGCGCAGTTGAATCATTATGTAGTGCTCGCGCACGGCCTGGCAGTGCGCGCCATTCGCGCTCATGCGACGCCCGACACCAAGGTTGGAATCTCCGATAACATCAAGGCAACTACGCCGGTGATCGAATCCCGTGAGCATATCGAGGCCGCCCGCAAGGCGATGCGGGAAGAGAATGCCATGTACCTCACCGTCGTGCAGGAAGGACGGTATACGGACCAGTATCTCAAGCGCCTCGGAGCCAATGCGCCAACATTCACGGCTGAGGAGATGGAGATCATTGCCAGCCCGATGGATTTTCTCGGTATCAATATCTATCAGCCTACTTTCGTTCGCGCGGATGATTCGGAGATAGGCTATGCCGTGGTGCCGCCTCCGGATTCCTATCCCCATATGCTGAGTCCGTGGATCACGATCGGCCCGGAAGCTCTTTATTGGGGGACGAAACTGGTCAGCGATCTGTGGAAGGTAAAAGAGATGTATATTACCGAAAATGGCACATCATCGACGGACTCTCTCGCGCCCGATGGTGAGATTTATGACACCGATCGCGTGATGTTTCTGCGTAACTACCTTATGCAACTCCGGCGCGCTGTATCGGAGGGAGTGCCGCTCAAGGGGTACTTCCTGTGGAGCATACTGGATAACTTCGAGTGGGCTGACGGATACGAAAAGCGATTCGGAATTGTCTATGTTGATTTTGCTACGCAGAAGCGAACGCCCAAGCTCAGCGCCGCCTTCTATAAGAAGGTGATCCATGAAAATGCTGTCTGCTGAAAAGGGCCGGCCTATGTAAGCCCGCGGTCAATCCGATGATTGCGATTCATTTTGCACCTTCGCACCTATGGCCCGCAAGTTGTAATCGGCCACGGCGCGCGCAACTTCCGCTGCCGGCTGACGGTCGGTGGGGCTCTCTTCCAGCCAACTGCAAAGTGACTCGAAGACGGCGCCCACCAGGCAACGAGCGGCGATCAACGGCGAAGAAACATAAAATGCGGCTGGGGCCGATTCCAGCGTCTGGCAAACCTGCCCGGCGTGCTGCCTCAGTATGGTGCGGCGCACTCGCTCCAGCCTGGGACTAAGGCCGGAGGATTCGACGATGAGAATCCGCGCATCCCCCGGGTTGTCGGCCAGAAACAGAAAAAGCGACTCCACCGCGGATCGAATCCCCAGCAACGCGTCGGGCTGCGAGTCTCTGGCCTGATACATCACTTCCGTCACCTTCTCTCCCAGCGCTTCGAGGACCGCCGCAAAGACGTCCTCCTTGTTGCGGAAGTGAACGTAAAAGCTGCCCACTGAGCTATCCGACTCAGCCACGATCATGGGAACGGTGGTGGAGTGATAGCCATAGGCGCCGAAGAGACGGGTTGCGGCGTCCAGAATCGTCCTCCGCCGGGCATCCTTGCGGGCTTTTGTCGCGGGCGTTTTGCGGTAAGCCATTTTTTATCTACGAGCCTCTTGCAAAGAATAGAATGACGTGTCATTCTATTCTTGTCAAGGAAGAAAACAATGATCGAAGCAAAACTCTCTTATTCGGCATCTCCGGCGGCGGTCCATGCATTCACAACTCTCAAAATCAAGACTTGGGGCATTTGCACCTGCAAGGGTGGGGCGTCCACACACTCCACGTTGGGTTTGGACTGCGAAAATCCTGCCAGCAGAGCTAAGAACCGCGCAATTTTTGCCGAGTTAGTGCCTCTGCGAACCTTCGCGCACTTCACAAAAATGACTCTTTCCGCCGTCTTTCTGCTGGCCTTGATGCCGTTGGCCGGCTGCGGCCCCAAAGTCCCGGTAGCTGCCGATCAGCCGGTTCCGGTGCTGCTGCGCGCGCCGAGTCGCGTTCAACAGCCGGTTTCCGTGGCGGCCAGCGGCGCGGTCGAAGCCAATGTGACGGCGCAGGGCGCCTTCCAGATTGCCGGGCGCGTGGCGCGGGTTTTGGTGGAGGAGGGACAGGCGGTTCAGAAAGGCCAGGTGCTGGCGGAGTTGGACACGACCGATTACCGCAACGCCTACGATGCGGCAAAGGGACAGGAGGATGCGGCGGAAGCGGTGAACAGCAAGGCGCAGGAAGGACTGCGCAGCCAGGAGTTGGAGCAGGCGCGCATCGATTACGAGCGGTGGCTGGACGAGTACAAGCGCATGAAGTTCCTCTACGACCACAAGAGCCTGCCGGCCAGCGATTTCGTGAAGATTGAAGCGGGGTACAAAGCGGCGCAGCAGCGCTACGACATGGCGCGGCAAGGCACTCGGGAGCAGGACAAGGAAGCCGCAACCGGGCAGTTCCACGCGGCGGCGGCCGGGATGCATGAGGCGCAGAAGCGGCTGGCTGATTGCCAACTACGGGCGCCGATTGCGGGCTTTGTGGGAATGAAGCGCATCGATGTGGGCGACACGGTGGGGGCCGGAATGCCGGTCATCGGCGTGCTGGATCTGAACCCGGTCAAGGTGCGCGTGGCAATTCCAGAGTCCGAGATCGGCAAGGTGCAGCAGGGAGCGCGCGCCACAGTGACGATTCCCTCGCTTGACGGCAAGCAGTTCGAAGGCAAGGTGGAAGCGGTGGGCGTGGCGGCTGACCCGGCATCGCGCACCTACACGGTGAAGATCGCGGTTCAGAATCCAGAGCGGCTGTTGCGCGCGGGAATGGTGGCCGAGGCGCGGATCTACAACTCGAAGATGGTCAATGCGATCACCGTGCCCGGCGGCGCGGTCATCCGCGATGCGCACGGCGTGACGCAGGTGTACGTGCTGGAGCCCGCGAGGCAACGCGTCTATGCGCGGCGAGTGGATGTGGGCGCGCCGCTGAATAACGAAGTGGAGATTCTGAGCGGCCTCGCCGGCAACGAGCAGGTGGTGGTGGCTGGCCAGCAGAACGTGCGCGAAGGTTCGCCGGTCAAGATAGTTGGAGGCGGCCAGTGAATCCCGTCCGCGCGGCTCTGCGCTATCCGCAAGTTACTCTGGTTCTGTCGGCCATGCTCGTCGCGGCAGGTCTTTACTCCCTGCTCACCATGCCGAGGCGCGAAGATCCCAAGATCACCATCCACGTTGGCATTGTGGCCGCCGTTTATCCGGGCGCGACCGCTGCTGAGGTGGAAGACCAGGTCACGCGCAAGATTGAAGAGCGTCTCTTCCGTTTCGCCGAAGTGCGCCGCGACAAGACCTTCTCCACCACCCGCAACGGCATGGTGGTCATCAACGTCGAACTGGACAAATCGATCAGGGATACCGACGAGTTCTGGTCCAAGCTCCGCCTCGATATGGCGCAGTTGAAGGCCACCGGACTGCCCGCCGGCGTGCTCGGCCCGGTGGTAGACTCCGACTTCGGCGACACCGTCGCGGTGCTGATTGCCGTCCATGGCGGGCACTATGGACCAAGAGAACTGAAGGACTACGCGCAGACCGTGGAAACCGCGCTGCGCGCGATTCCGGCGGTCTCGAAGATCAAACGCATCGGCGATCAGAAGGAAGAGATCGACATCGCCACCTCCTCGGAACGGCTGGCGCAGTATGGCGTAAACCCGCTGAAGGTGATGGGCGCGCTGCAAGGGCGCAATACTCCGCAATTTGCCGGGCGCGTGCCGGCAGGCGAGAACAAGGTGCCGATCGAATCCGGCGGGCGCTTACAGACCGAAGACCAGATTCGGCAGGTGATGGTGGATGTTTCGCCTACGGGGCAGCCGGTTTACATCGGCGACGTGGCCAATGTCGAGCGGGTCTACAAAGACCCCACCGAGTATGCGCGCTTCGACAACGAACAGACCATTCTGCTGTCGGTCGAGATGCACGAGGGCAACAACATCGTGGACTTCGGCAATACACTGCGCACGACGCTGAAGAACGTCGAGGCGACGCTGCCGCCGGATGTGAAGCTGGACATGGTGGCGGACCAGCCGAAAGTCGTTTCCGACCGCATCAGCGATTTCTTCCGCGAGTTCGGCATCGCCATAGTCGCTGTGATTCTGGTGACCATGCTGCTGTTGCCGCTGCGGGTAGCTCTGGTCTCCGCCATCGCCATTCCGGTTTCGGTGGCCATGACCTTCGGAGCATTGAACGCCTATGGCATCGAACTGCAACAGGTCTCGATTTCCGCATTGATCGTGGTGCTGGGCATGGTGGTGGACAATGCCATCGTAATTGTTGACAACTATGTGGAGCTGCTCGACCGCAAGGTGCCCATCGATGAAGCGGCGGAGCGCTGCGCCACGGAAATGGCCGTTCCGGTGCTGACCGCCACGCTGGCCATCATCGCGGCCTTTATCCCGTTGCTGATGCTGACCGGCGCCATGGGCGAGTTCATCCGCTCGCTGCCCATCACCGTCGCCATCTCGCTGACCACTTCATTTATTGTGGCCATGCTGCTGACGCCGCTGATGGCCCGCTTCTTCATCCGCCAGGGCCTGGTGGATCACGCGCAGGCGGATTCCGGCACGGACCGCAAGCTCACTCCGCTGGACCACATGCAGCGGTACTACAACAAAATCATCACCTGGGCCATGCAGAACAAGAAGCTGGTTTTGGTGTCGAGCGTGCTGGCGGTTGCAGCCGGAGTCGGGATTCTGCTAATGGTGCCGCAACTGCTGTTTCCGCTGGCCGAGCGGAATCAATTCGTGATGGACGTGTGGCTGCCTGAAGGCACGAAGATCGAAACCACCGACGCAACCGTGCGCCGGATTGAAACGGTTCTGCGCCAGGAACCGCTCATCAAGTCATACGCCAGCTTCCTGGGCGCAAGCGCGCCGCGTTTCTACTACAACGTGAATCCCCAACTGCCGGCGGCAAATTATGCGCAGATTCTGGTCAACACCAGGAAGGTGAAGGGAACGCCTCAACTGGTGGCTGAATTGCGGCAGCGGTTGCCCGATGTGGCGCCCGAGGCAAAGGTATTTGTGAAGGAGCTGCAGCAGGGGCAAATTCTGGAGGCCCCGGTCGAAGTGCGGATCTCCGGAGACGACATTGCCACACTCGAAACGCTGGGCAACCAAGCCGAGGAAATCTTGCGGCATACGCCGGGAGCGACGTACATTCACACCGACTGGCATGAGGACGCCTGGCAGGTGGGCGTAAACGTGCGCGAGGAAGTGGCAAACCGGATGGGCTTGACCAATGGCGTCATCGCGCAGCAACTGGCCGTGGGCTTTGAGGGCGCGCCGGTGACCACATTCTGGGAGGGTGATCGCGGCGTGGATGTAGTTCTGCGCCTCGATCCGGCCGAGCGCCAGAGCTTTCAGAACGTGACCGATACCTATGTCATGTCACCCGTGACCGGCGCGCGAGTTCCGCTGGCCGCCGTGGCGACGCTCACTTCAGAGTGGCAGCCGGGAAGAATTGTGCGCAGAAACGGCGTCCGCACACTGACCGTGCGCGCCTTTCCCAGCGGCCGCCACCTGGCAAGCGAGATACTAAGCGACGCGCGCAAACAACTGGACCACATGGTCCTGCCGCCCGGGTATCACATCGAATACGGCGGTGAGTACCAGAACCAGCAGGAAGCCTTTGGTGAAATGCGCACCGCTCTCCTGACCAGCCTTCTGCTGATCTTTCTGATTCTGCTCTTTCAATTTCGTACACTCGTCGATCCGCTGATCGTGATGGCGGCATTTCCCCTGGCGCTGCCCGGCGCGGCCCTGGGCCTGATGATTACGCACAACACCTTCGGCTTTACCGCGTTCATCGGCATCATCAGCGTGGGCGGGCTGGTGGTCAGAAATTCCATCATCCTGATCGATTACATTCACGAACGGATGAAGAACGGCGTGGAGCTGGAGCAGGCCGCGCTGGAGGCCGGAGAGCGCCGGCTGCGGCCCATCTTCCTGACTTCAGCGGCTGCCGCGGTGGGCGTCATTCCCATGATCCTCTCCGGCTCCAGCCTGTGGTCGCCGATGGCCAGCGTGATCGCCTTCGGGCTGTTGGGATCGATGTTCTTCACGCTGGTGGCCATACCGGTTCTCTTCGTGGTGGCGCATCACCGGCACCCCGTACCCGTCAAGGCTACGGCGGCAATAGTTCTTCTGGCGCTGTTTGCATTCGCCGGCGTTGCTCACGCCGAAACGCGGCGCATCACGCTGGACGAGGCCGTCGCCCTGGCAACCAAGCAGAACTCAATCGTCAAGCTGGCGCACCTTAAAGAAAAGGAAATGCGGGCTCGTGTGACTGAAGCGCGCGCCAATTACTTTCCGGTGCTGAGCAATGATAGCGACGCCGCGCACCTCCGCAGCATTGAGCACATGGAAATCCCCATGGGAGCCTTGGGCGTATACCCGGTCCCCGGCCCTGTGCCTGGAGCAAATGTTTCGCTCCCCCTCGGCCACCACGATTTTCTGCTGAGCACAACCACTGCGGCTCAGCCCATCACGCAATACTTCAAGATTCACGCCGGAGTGAATGTGGCAAAGGCGGATCTAGATGTTGCGCGGGACGATGCGCACCGGGCGGAGAATGAGGTAGCGCTGAAAATGAAGGAGCTTTACTACGGCCTCTTGACGGCGGAACTGCGCAAGCAGGCGGCGGAGTTGCGCATCGAGGCCGGAGAAGAGCGTCTGGGCGAGGCTCGCAATGGAGTCGAGGCCGGGGCCGTGCTGGAGTTGAAAGTTCTGGAAGGAGAAGCGCAAATCGCCGATGCGCGCCATGCGCTGGGATCGCTGGAAGACGCCATCTCCGACATGAAGGTCGAGTTCAACGATCTGGCCGGCCTGACCCTGGACACTGACGTGGAACTGGTCCCGCCTGAACCTGAAGCCGCGGATGCAGCCGCCGCCGGCGATTTGGAGACCGAAGCGCTGGCTCATAATCCGGAAGTTGCAGCCGCTGAACAGACGCTGAAGAAAGCGCGCGCGGGCCTGAGCGCGGCGCACGCGGAGTACATCCCCGAGATAGGAGCGTTTGCGCAATACGTCCACCAGGATGGCGTGCCGTTGCTGACGGAGAACAACGGCCTGGTGGGTCTCAAAATGAATTGGACGCTGCTTGAATTCGGCAAGCGCAGCGGGCAAGTGAATGAGCGCAAGGCGCAGGTAGCCGAGGCCGAAGAAAATCTGCGCCACGTTGAGAATCGCGTGCGCGTGGAGATAGAAAAGGAAGTGCGCAAAGTGCGGCGCGCGGAGACCGGTCTGGAGGCGGCGCGTGAAAGTGTGGCTGCCCGAGCCGAGATGCGCCGCATCACGGCCAATCAGTTGCAAGCGAACTCCGTAAATCCTTCCGCGCTCAAAGAAGCCGAAGGGCAACTCGCCGAGGCCGAAGCTGTGCTCTTTCAGGCGGAGATGGAGCGAAACACCGCCCGCGCCGAACTGGAGAGGACAGTGGGACAGAGGTAGTTCTTAGAAGCTGTTTCATAACCTGGTTTTGAAAGGGCACGGCTTTAGCTGTTCCGCAAATCGCTGGATTAGAGCGGGGCTAGAGTTGCTATGTCCCGCTTTGAAAGGGCACGGCTTCAGCCGTGCCGCAAATCGCTGGATTAGAGCGGGGCTAGAGTTGCTATGTCCCGCTTTGAAAGGGCACGGCTTCAGCCGTGCCGCAAATCGCTGGATTAGTCGATGTTTTGAAAGGGCACGGCTTTAGCCGTGCCGCTGACAGTGCAGAAAAATCGCGGGCTTTAGCCCCTGAGGGAAAGCTCAAAGACGAACAGTATTCGGTTATGAAACAGCTTCTAGTCCCTCACCGGCGTTACCGACCCGCTGCGCATGAAACTGTAGCGCCGGCCTCCCGGCCGGCTGTAGCGTGGACCTCCCGGTCCACGCTTGTTTCTTATCAATCCCCCACTATCTTCGCTGACCCACGGAAGATGAAACGGGTAGCAGCAATTCGCTAACTTGCTAACTCGCTCGTCTCCGCGTAGCGGAGGCTAACTTGCTGCACTTGTTCAAAAGACTTTGGGTGCCCCACCCTCGCCGT
>Ga0224558_1000212_pt1 | contig 69135 bp, 58 predicted proteins | sample 714S32024metaG_FD_180682 | JGI IMG/M metagenome (GOLD analysis project Ga0224558, IMG submission 180682) | Peat soil microbial communities from Stordalen Mire, Sweden - 717 S3 20-24 | ecosystem: Environmental > Terrestrial > Soil > Wetlands > Peat | place: Sweden: Norrbotten County, Stordalen... | reverse complement strand
ATGCCTTTTCACCATCGCCGGACTATGCCGGGCCAAAAGCCTGTCGCTCAGAGGGAAAACTCACGCCGCCCGGCATATTCCGGTTACCGGCATAGTGCCCACGCCGGGGCCGCCCGTGATGACCAGGGCCCGGCTCGACAGGGCCAGCTTGAGCGCCTCGCGCTGGCTGGGCGCAAGCACCTTGCCGGTCTTCTGCTGACACCAAACGACCGCCTTCTCGAAGTCAATTGTTGGGAACGCTGACGGCGAGCCGGCAAGACTCCTGATCCGGCCGGCAATGATTTCCTCTGCCCGCTTCAGGTGCGGTAGGAAAATCAGTTCCTGCCCGTTGATCGTTTCCTTGACCAAATCGTTGCTGGACACCGTGCGCTCCAAAGCATCTGTCACAATCTTGTCCTCCACCAACAGAAGCTTTCCGGCCTCGTCCTTCAGCAGTTCCACCGGCAGGGCACAGTGGCCGTCACCGATGGCCTCCAACAGAACGTGGTTTAATCCGGCGCAGGCGCGGACCAGCGAATCCACCGGGATGCCGATCTTCCTGGCAATTTGGTCGGCGGTCTTGAAACCAATGCCGTGAATGTCCTTGGCCAGTCGGTACGGGTCGTTGCGGACCTTCTCAATGGCGCCCTCGCCATAAGTCTTGTAAATGCGCACGGCCCGGCTGGTGCTGACGCCGTTGGAGTGGAGGAAAAGCATAATGTCCCGGATGACCTTCTGCTCGTCCCACGCCTGCTTGATTCGTTTCCGGCGCTTTGGGCCGATGCCGTCCACATCCTCCAGGCGGGCAGACGCTTTCTCGATAATGTCAAAAACTCCCTCGCCAAATTTGTCCACCAGCTTCTTGGCGTAAACAGGGCCGATGCCCTTAACCATGCCGCTGCCCAGGTATTTCTCAATGCCTTCCTTGCTGGTCGGCGGTGTGCTGGTCAGCATCTCGGCCCGGAACTGTTGCCCGTATTCCCGGTCCTGAACCCAGCGGCCCTGGGCCGTGAGCCATTCCCCGGCACTAACGGACGGCAGGGAGCCGACCACGGTCACCAAGTCACGGTGCCCCTGGACTTTGACCTTGAGCACGCCGAATCCGCCGTCCTCGTCGAAAAACGTGACGCGCTCAATCAGCCCCGAGAGGCTCTCCGGCAGTGATGTGGATGCGTTTTGCATCGCGCATTGATTCTGGAACTTATGGTCAGGGACGGCAAGCGTCGCCTCTGGAAGGATGTACTCGTACGGGCTGGAAAATCCGGGACAGCCAAAGCGCGGATTGCGCTGATTAAGTTCAACGGTGGCTCTGATCAGTTCCCCGCCAGCCAACACCTCAACCGAAGCGCTCGGACGATCCATGAACTGGGCGGCAAATCATAATGACGGTAAGCACAATTTTCGTGCTCGCAGTCCGCAAGTTGTTCTGGTAGAAGAATAAAACCACGCCGAGAAACGACGAAGGGACGGGTTCCTCTTTGGCGCGATATAAGGTGATCTCATGCAATTCAGGATCGGACATCTTGAGGATGAAATAATGGAAGGCGGCGAATTGTGAACTCGCCGAAATTCGACCGGTTTTTCAGTGGCGCGACGGGCCATGAACCGTTCGACTACCAACGACGGCTTGCTGGTGGCGACTCTGGCACAGCCTGCCAATCTCAGCTTATCAATGTCCCAACCGGCCTTGGCAAAACTGCCGCTGTCGTTCTGGCTTGGCTGTGGAATCGTGTTCAATTTTCAAATCGAAAGTGGCCACGCCGTCTCGTCTATTGCCTGCCAATGCGGACACTGGTCGAGCAGACGCGTGATGAAGTAGCTGTATGGCTCGGTCGGCTTGCACTCCTTGGCGCACCCGAAAACAGCAACGCATGGTTTCGGGTCCGAAAGGCCTTGGTCCACTTACCAGCCGGGATGCAGTCGAAAATCGCAGATATTCGCGCCGCCGGCGCATTCGCTGAAGAACTCGCCCCTTTTCAAGAAGAGCTTGTTTGGCTTTTCGAACATTCTCCGGTGATCCTCATGGGCGGCGAAGACGCTGGCGATTGGGACATCCATCCCGAGCGTCCCACCATTCTCATCGGCACCCAAGACATGCTCTTGAGCCGGGCGCTGAATCGTGGCTACGGTATGGTCCGCGCCCGTTGGCCGATGCACTTTGGACTGCTGAATAACGACGCACTTTGGGTCTTCGACGAGGTCCAACTCATGGGTCCGGGACTTCTGACGACAGCACAACTCACAGCTTTCCGCGCTCGCCTTGGAAGTGGCAGCCCGACCCATTCGTGGTGGATGAGCGCAACGAGCGAACTTGACTGGCTCCGGACGGTTGATTTCGATCCGGCTACTCTACCTGAAGCGATCAAACTGGAAGACCTCGACATCAATGCGGCGTCCGTCAAGAAGATTCGTTTGGCCCAAAAGACCGTAGCCCGATGCGTTAAGACCAGCAAAGATACCAAAGCACTTGCCTCCGAGATTCTCGATACGATCAAAGAGCGCGATGGCCTCACGCTTATCGTCGTCAATACGGTGAGACAAGCGCGGAGCCTCTACGCTGAAATCAACAAGCACCGAAAGGACGCGCCAGAGGATGAACGCCCTATCCTCCTTCACTCGCAGTTCCGCCCAGAGGATCGTGCGAAGCAGTTGAAGAAAGTTACGGACGCGGAGGGGAAGCGCCGCCTCGTCATCAGCACACAGATCGTTGAGGCGGGAGTGGATATTTCCGCCGCAACCTTGTTCACGGAGATCGCTCCTTGGTCTTCGCTCGTTCAGCGATTTGGCCGATGCAATCGTCGCGGCACTGAGCCTGACGCCCGCATCTTTCTCATCACACCGGAAAAACCGCTGCCTTACACCGATGAACAACTCGATGCGGCAAATGCGGAAATTGACAAGCTTTGCGCTTCAGGTGCCGACGCCAGCCCAGCATCGCTCAGCGCCGTGGCGATTCCATCGGTAGATCGCCCGCCCGCCCGCCATGTCATTCGTCGGCGGGACTTCATCGACCTTTTCGATACGACGCCTGATCTTGCCGGACAGGACATAGATATTGATCGCTGGGTTCGGGAAATCGAAGACCGCAGCGTGCAGCTTTTTTGGCGAACTTGGGTCGGAGCCAAAGGCGCGCGCCCTCCAGTCACAGATTTTCCCCAAGCGCATCGCCGGGAACTCTGCCCCGCTCCAATTGGCGCAATGAAAGAGTGGCTAAAAAAGAAGAAGCTGACCCCGTGGCGTTGGGACTACTTGGAGAGTGAATGGGCGAAAGTGCAAAAGGACATGGGCGAATTCAGCATCGTCCCCGGTCAGATTTATCTCCTCGCATCGGAAGCTGGGGGCTACTCGCCGGAAACGGGATTCGACACCTCCATTGCATCAAGTGTTGCACCGGTTCCGACTGCTGCATCAGGCACTGACGATGGAAACGATCAAGACCCCGCGTCCGCCGGCAACTGGCAGTCCATTGCCCAACACACCGATGATGTGTGCGGAGAACTGCACGCCATCCTGGAGGAAACCGGAGTAGTCTGCGCCGCTCTGCCCATCGCTGCCCGCTGGCATGACTTCGGTAAAGCGCACGAAGCCTTTCAGTCGAAGATCAAACTCGACCGCCGCCTCAGTGCCGATGGCAAAGCCCACACACCTATTGCGAAAGCGCCGGATGGGGCATGGAAGCATCACCGTGAAAAAGACGCCGAAGGCGAAACGCTCAAGCGGCGCAGGCATTTCCGCCACGAACTTGCTTCAGCCCTCGCAGTCCTCCAGCCGGGCGTAGGCAACATCCCCGAAGAACTCCGAGACCTCGTCGTCTGGCTCATCGCCGCGCATCACGGGAAAGTCCGTCTTTCCATTCGCTCCATGCCAGATGAAGACGTGCCGCCGGGAGAGAAGAGATTTGCCCGTGGCGTGTGGGAAGGCGATTTACTCGCGGAAGTTTCTCTCGGCGATAGCATCATATCGCCATCCTTGACGCTTTCGCTGGAGCCGATGGAACTTGGCCTCTGCACGCAAAAGCCATTCGAGAACTACCCGAGTTGGGCCGAACGAATGCTCGCCCTCCGGGACGCCGCCGAATTTGGCCCATTGCGCCTCGCCTACTGGGAAACTTTCCTCCGCGCCGCCGATGAACGCGCCTCGGCTAAAAACCACATCGCAATCATCAAATGAGCGCCATCACCAGCCACGCCATCCCACTCTCCGGCTGCACGCCGGAACCGCTGATGAATTACCTCAAGGCGCTGGGGATATTGAGGATCGTCGCGCAACAAAGAGACCCCAGTGCTACAGGAATGTGGAAATCCGGTATTTTCACTCTCACATCCGCTCTTGATGCGCCGGGCCTTGCCGCCTTTTTCCTTAACGAGTACGCCCCCTCTCCAATTATGGGGCCGTGGGCGGCACGTTCAGGATTTTTCAAGGGCACATCTGAACAGGCAGCTCGTGGAGCCCTCCAAAAGGTGAGTCGGCTCGCACGAGGAGGAAATCTTGGAATGCGGTTTAAGGATTTTCGACAGGTGATGGCAGATTTCAAGATTTTGCTGCGCCGTCAGGGCATCACAGAAAAGGCGAGTGATGAAAAAAAACTCGATCTGCTCGCGGCCTGCCGCAGTTCTGCATCTGAAATCACCCTTAGTTGGCTCGATACGTGTTTCGTTTTGGTAGGCGAAGACCGGAAGTTCCCTCCTTTGCTTGGAACCGGGGGAAATGAAGGAAGCGGCAGCTATGTGTCTGGGTTCGTTCAGCAGCTCGTATCTTGCGTGATAGATCGCGAGCATGACGAGGCTATCGAGGCTGCGCTGTTCGACAAAATTGTGCGCGGTGTTTCTTCATCGCAAACCCCCGGCCATTTTTCGACATCGGCAGCGGGAGGACCGAATACCACGCAAGGCTTTGAAGGGGATTCGAGGACAAATCCATGGGATTACGTTTTGGCTCTTGAGGGCACGCTGCTATGGGCTTCTAGCGCCCACCGCCAGCATGGCTCCTCCAGCTCTGGTGTTGCTGCGTTTCCATTCACGGCCAAGGTTTCATCTGTTGGAACCGGTAGTCTTGCCGCATGGGAGGACAGTAAACCAAAAAAGGCAAAACGTGAGATCGCTGAGATTTGGTGTCCTCTCTGGGACAAGCCAACCGGTTTGCGGGAACTAATGAATCTGCTTTCTGAAGGGCGCGTGTCAGTGAACCGTCGCTCGGGCAGAACAGGGCTGGACTTTGCTAGAGCAGTCGTCGCGCATGGCGTGGATCGAGGGATTTCATCTTTCAGCAGATTTGCTTTCCTCATGCGAAACGGTCAGAGCTTTATGGGGGTTTCGTTGGGCGAGGTTGCGGTTCACCCTCGCACGGAAGGTGATTGGTTGAAGGAAGTGGAAGAATGGCTAAGCCGTTTCAGATCAGCGGCCACGAAGAAAAACAAAGAGGATGATGAAAAGCGCGGTTCGGCCCGCTTCCGCTCCGCACTCCGCCAGATCGAACGCGCCATCTTCGACTATTGCCAGCATGGGGGCACCGGGATGTTTCAGCGCATCCTCATTTCTCTCGGACGGGCGGAGGCACTCATTGCATCTGCTCCGCGTTTCCGTGACGAAGCGAAAGGACTCCACCCCATCACTCCGCTCTCCAGCGCATGGATCGTAGCTGCGGATGACCATAGCGACGAATTCCGCATTGCTCTCGCCCTCGCATCCATCTTTGAACCAGATGTGAAAGTGGGTTCCATCCGGCGCAACTTGGAACCAGTCGAGAAAAAGGGACGATTTATGGCATGGGCGGAGAAAGATCGCGCCGTCGTTTGGACAATCGGCGATTTGCCCGGAAATCTTGCCACCATTCTCACTCATCGCGCGATGGATGCCGATCGCGCAGGCGGCAACGCCCATGCCTTGAAAGCTAGTCACCATGCGCCGCTCAATGCCGTGTGCCGCTTCCTCGCAGACGCGCTGGATGAAAGTCTCATCGCTGACCTCCTTTGGGGCCTTTGTCTTTGTGATTCGCGCAACTATCGTTCTGTCCGTCAGGAAACATCCGACTCCCAGCCGCTCCCAAGTAGCTACGCTCTCTTGAAGCTGCTTTTCGTTCCACCTGACCGCGATTCCTCTGCGGACGACGCCAAAACCCCTGACGCTCCCGATGCCCGCGTCCTCGCTTTGCTCCGTGCCGATCGGCTTGCCGAGGCGTGCCAGCGGGCCGCGCAGGTTCTTCGCGGCAGGCGACACCTCGTACAACCGCAAGCCATGCATGGCCACCCCGGTCGTGATGGCGAATGGGCCGAAACCCGCTGGCCCGGCCTCACCGCCAACCGCCTCGCCGCCGCCCTGCTGATTCCAATTCATCCGCTCGCGGTCGATTCTCTCAAAACCCGGATTCTCCGGCCAGAAAAGCCGGAAGCCGCCTGATTTCTATTCTCATCGAATCTAAAACACAAAACTGAAACATCCAAATTCATGAACTACACCGCACTCGCAAACCAACCTCGCCTCTTATTGGAGGCTACACTGAAACCGTTGCAAGGAGAGCGATTCCAGCCCACTGGATTCGCCGACCTTGGACCAGCCGTTTACAAATTACCGGATGACTCCCAGCACCTTTTGCTGGAATCGGCACAGTCCGTGGCGAACTACTTGGAAAAAGCCTGTTGGGACGCAGGGAAAGGCGACCTCATCCAAGCGCTTCAAGGATTGCCCTACGTAAAGATCGATTGCGGACGTTTTGGCACCACGACGACACTCCACGAGTTTCATCGCCTCAATTCGCCCTATCTTTGGAAGGGCGACGACAACGAGAAAGGATCAGCCTTTCGAAGAGCCTTCTGCGACAAGTTGGGACTCAAGGTTCTGAGCGCAAAGAAAGGCGACAAAGACTCGGGCGAGGAAGGTTCGAGTAGTGTGCCCGGAGTTCTCAATCGTAAGAAAATGACGGATGCCATTTTCTGGTTTGATCCGTGCAGCCTCATTCACGGGGTGTTTCTTGAGAAGCTCGACGGACGCATGAGGGTCACTCGGGCACTGTCCGGTTTTATCGAAGCGGCAAACGTGAGGCGGGCCGAGAGCGGCGGCGTGAAGGTGGATCATGTGTTGCCCTCGCCAAAAAAGGCGGGGCTCGATGCCAAAGGAGGCTTTGGTAACGTGCCGTATCCGAAAACGGAGTTCGTAGCGGAGAAAATTACCGCGTTCTTCAACCTCGATCTCGCTCTGCTACGTGGCTATGGTCTCCCCGAGGAAGGTTACAAGTTAATGGTCGCCATCTCTCTTTTGAAAATCCGGCGCTTTCTCGACCTTGACCTTCGCCTGCGTGCGGCTTGTGACTTGGAAGTTGTAACTCCGGTGGAAGGTGTAGATGGCCTTCGCGTGACACGCCCAAAAGCCGGTTTCATAATTCCCACGCTCGGGGAATTAGAAGCCGAGTGTAAGGTTTTGATAAAGCAGTGCGCGGATAAGAAACTCTTCGCGGATAAGCCTGTTGAGTCGGAGTTCAAGTTGGCTCCCAAGGATGTCACCATTGAACTTCAGAGTGATGCACCTGCACCGCTTATTTCAGATGCCCGGAAGAAGGAAAAGCTGCTCTCGTTCTCCACCGCCAAAGGGAAGAAAACGCTGAAGATCAAAGCCAAGTTACTCGAATCGGTTGAGCCTGACGCGCTGGCTGTAGAGCTTTTCCCGGACGACGAAGTGCTTCAAAAGCTGGTTGCCGAGAAATGTGCTGGAACGGATCCTGAAGAAGAGGAAGCCGAAGACCCCGCAGTATGATCTCGATAGCCCTCAGCTTCCTCGCCGGGCGCTTTCATGCAACACCGTGGGGCCACCATGTGAACGAAGGTGTCCCAGAGTGGCCTCCTTCCCCGTGGCGACTTCTGCGAAGTCTCGTCGCGGCATGGAGGGGAAAGCTGGCGGATAGAATTCAAACTGAAGATGCGGCGCGCATCCTTCGCGTATTGGCCGAGAAGCCTGAGTTTGGATTACCGAAGGCATCTTCGAGCCACACGCGGCACTACATGCCTTGGAACAAAAAGTGGACGCCTGCAAAACCTCACATAGCCAAAACCCTCATTTTCGACACCTTCGTCGTCATGCCGCCAGAAAACGAAGTCCTGCTCGTGTGGCCGGATGCACAATTGAGCGAGGAGGACCGTGCGTTGCTCTCCGATTGGCTGGCCCAACTCGGCTACCTCGGGCGCGCGGAAGCGTGGTGCGAGGCGCGGCTTGTGCCGGACAATGAGATGGAAACGCGGATTGGCGAAATCAACACCCGCCCGCTGGGAACACGCGCGGCAGAGCAAGGAATGGAAGTTGTCCGTGTCCTCTGCGCAGACCCGGCTACCGCCTTTGAGGGCACGCACACACCGAAGGAAACAATCACGACCGGTAAGGAGAAAGCCAAGCAAACCACCATCACCCCGCACTACGACCCCGACTGGCACTTGTGCGGCGAAACCCTCTGGCTTCACGAAGGTAAATGGTCAGACCCACCCGGTAGTCGCTGGGTCCGCTACACCCGGCGGGTGGACTGTTTCAAAGTAACGCCGCAACGTCGCCCGCGTGTTTCTTCGCAACCACGCCCGCAAGTCATCCGCTTCGCCCTCGATTCTTCCGTGCTGCCGCTCTCTACACACACGCTGCCCGTGGCAGAGGCCGCGCGTCGGAATCTCATGGGCATCTTGGGCAGACAACTTGAGCGCATCAACGGGAGCCGTGGAAACTCGCGGTTATTCTCCGGCAAATCCGACACGGGAGAGGTGGCCACTGGCCACGGTCACACCTTCTACCTGCCGACGGATGATGACAACGACGGGCGGCTTGATCACCTTACCTTGGTAGCTTCGGATGGCTTTGGCCCGGATGAACTCCGGGCCATTGACTCGATGCGGGAAATCAAAAGCCACGACCGGGAAGAATCCGGACACCCACTCCGCGTGATGCTGCTCGGGATGGGAAGCCTCGCAGACTATCGTTCGGGGCATCATGGCCCGCTCGGCCCTGCGAGGGAATGGGTAAGCACGACGCCTTTCATTGCGCAACGACACCCAAAAAAGAACGGCACTCAGCGAGATCCCGCTGGGTGGTTGACTTCACCAGAGGCGTTTGTGACCGCTATGCTCCGCGAAGAACTACGCCGCCTCATCGAACGTCATCCTGAACTCGCAAGTGTTGATTTGGACTCCATCGGAATCGCCCCAGAAATGGAAAACGGTGTCTTCCGCCTCGGCCCACAACAACGACGCCCGCTAGAGTTCAAACGCTTTCGCCAAAAACGCGGCGACGACGGCGGACGCCGCCTTTGCGGTTCCTTCCGCCTCACCTTTCCAAAACCCATCGCCGGCCCAATCGCCCTCGGCCACTCCTGCCACTTCGGTCTTGGCCTATTCGCGCCGATTATGGATGGGGGGACCGTGCAACCCACCCAAGGCGACTCCGAAGAATCCGTCCGCAATCAATCAAAACTATGAACGACCAAGACCCATCGGCTTCGTCCGAAAATCGTTTGAGTGAAACGGAATCGTCACTGACGCTGAGGGGTCTTTCGTCGGGTGCAGGCGGGGCGAGATTGGGCGGCGAACGCGAGACGCGTCAGAAAACCGGCGAGCCGAAACCGGTGAAGATTGTATTGCGGATAGAGGCCGTTGAGTCACAACTGGCCAGCGTTGCACAACCTACGGTCGAAACTCCGGAGCCCGCATTGCCGCAGCCCCCACCATCGCCCTCTCGCCACGAGGCCGAGCCGCAACAGATTCCCGCGCGGATGTTGAACGAGTTCGTATATTGCCAGCGGCTTTTCTATTATGAATTCGTCGAGGGTGTGTTTGTCGAGAGCGTGGATACGTTGCGCGGCGAGGCGATTCATAAACGCGTTGATTCGGGCAACGGCGCTCTGCCAAAAGCCAAACGGAAAACGGAAGCCGACAAGGCAAAGGCAGAAGCGGGAAAAACGGCGGATGCTGAATCCACAAGCAAAGAGTCAGAAACAAAAACTTCCGAACCTGAAACCATTCATTCGCGTTCCGTCCAAATGGGATCAGAGCGGTTGGGCGTCGTTGCAAAAATGGACTTGGTTGAGACGAAAGCAGAGAAGGACGATTTGTTTACCGCGTTGGAGGTCTGCCCGGTTGACTACAAGGCGGGTGCGCCCAAAGAGGGAGAGGAAGCAAACGAACTATGGGACACCGACAAGATGCAGCTTGGATTGCAGGCGTTGATTCTGCGTGATAACGGTTACGCCTGCAACGAGGGCGTCATCTATTATCGTGCCACGAGGCAGCGCGTTCGCCTGCCAATCACTCCCGAACTGGAAAACTGGATTCTGCAAAACATTGCCGAGGCCAGACGGGTCGTCACAGGGCCGATTCCAGCGCCGCTGGTCCATTCTCCGAAGTGTGTGCGTTGTTCACTCGCGCCGGTTTGTCTGCCGGACGAAACACGAATGCTGGCGCAGGCCCGTTCGGCGATTGACTTGGGCGGGCGAGAGACCACTGACACGCTGGCAACAGAGTCGTTGGAAGACTCCAAGCGCGTGCCGGGAGAGCCACCACGAAGGTTAATTGCAGCGCGAGACGATACCCGTCCGCTTTATCTGAACACTCAGGGTTATCGTGTCGGATGCAAAGACGAGGTGTTGACGGTCAAAGAAAAAGACAGGGTCATCGAGGAAGTGCGGATGCGCGATCTTTCCCACGTTGCGTTGTTTGGAAACATCCAAATCTCGACCCAGGCAATTCAGTCGCTTTGCGAACTGGAAATCCCGGTCACTTATTTTTCGATGGGCGGCTGGTTCTACGGGATTACGCGGGGTCACGCCTTGAAGAATGTGTTTCTGCGGATGGAGCAATTTCGGTTGGCACGAGATCAGACAATGTGCCTTTCCCTGGCCCGACAATTTGTGCATGGGAAAATCCGCAATCATCGCACCCTGCTCATGCGAAACCACCTGGAGCCGCCGGAGCCAATTATCCTGAAACTCAAGCGGGCATCTGAGGATGCGTTGGCCGCCGCTTCACTGGAGGAACTTCTTGGAATCGAGGGTGCGGCGGCCAGCCAGTATTTCCAGCAGTTCAACGGCATGGTCAAGGTTGAAGACGACCTGCCCGGCCTCGAAATGCCAGGCAAAGACGCCAAACAACTGGCATTCAACTTCAACTTTACCAATCGCAACCGCCGACCCCCGACCGATCCCGTCAACGCGATGCTTTCCCTGGCATACAGCATGTTGGCCAAAGATTGCACCCTTGCCGCCTTGGCAGTCGGTTTTGACCCTTACATTGGGTTTTACCACCAGCCACGTTTTGGGCGGCCAGCATTGGGGTTGGATTTGATGGAAGAAATGAGGCCATTGGTGGCGGAGTCCACGGTATTGAGTTGCATCAACAATCGCGTCGTTACGGAAAAGGATTTTGTGCGGGCCGGCCAAGCGGTGAATCTCACCGCCCCTGGGCGCAAACGTTTTTTCCAGATGTATGAGCAGCGCATGAGTTCGTTGATCACTCATCCATTGTTTGACTACAAAGTCAGCTATCGTCGGGCACTTGAATTGCAGGCGCGTCTGTTGGCCAAAACGCTGACAGGTGAAATTGCTGAATACATTCCATTATTGACGCGGTGATAGACGATCAAATAACATCCTGAGTATGAATCCGGGCCAAACAATGATTCTGGGCGACCTTTCTGGGTTGCAGGATTTCTTGTTCGATGTGTCAGCCGAAGGCGGCGGGCAGGCCCGGCGTTTAAGAGCGAGGTCCGTGACAATCTCGCTTCTGGCAGAATGCGCGGCACGGCGCATTTTGGACGCTGTTGGTTGGGGGCGACAGGACGTTATTTTCTCATCTGCGGGCAAGTTCTTGCTGGTGGGATCGCATTTGCAGCAAGAGAACATTGCAGCCGTTAAATCAGCTGCACGGGAAGCTGCCAACTGGCTGCTCGTGGAGACTTGCGGCAGTCTGCGGTTGGCCATTGCAACCTGCAATTTGCCGTCTCCAATGTCTGCAACCTCTTCACTCGACACCCTTCATCAACATTTACACCGACAAAAGCTCCAACCTTGGGCCAACTGTGTGGCGGATTCTGGTTTGTGGAAAACTGACAAAATGGTTCTGCCATCGCTTTCACCACCGTGTGAGTTATGCCGTCGCCGCCCTGCGGGCAAGACATTCAACGACGACAGCGTGAACCGCAAAATCTGCCACCGTTGTTATGGCGATTTGCAATTGGGGCGGGATTTGCCATCCACCCGATGGTTGGAGATATTTGCCGAGCCAAACCAGGAAACTCTGGATTTGCTCGGCTTTGGGTTACGAACGAACGCGCAAGAGAGTTTTACAGAGGAGTCCGTCGAGGTGTTTCCGACTACATCGCAATGCAAGATAAATGGCCCGAAGGTTGTGTCACGTCCACTTTTGCGGAATGTGCCAAAAGATAAACACGGCCAACCGATTGAATTCAAAGAATTGGCGGCCCATTCGTTTGGAATGCCTCTCCTCGGCGTGCTCAAAATGGACGCCGACAATATGGGGACGGCCTTCCGGCATGTATTGGAAAAATCCCAGGATTTGCATTCATTGGGTGAATTCAGCAAGCGCGTTGACAAGTTCCTTTCCACAACGGTCAACAATATGCTTGCCCTTCCAAAATGGAATATATTGTACGTAATTTTTTCAGGCGGTGATGACTTGTTTTTAGTTGGCCCTTGGGACAAAGCTTTTGATTTTGCCGCCGAGGTTCGGCGTCGGTTCAATGAAGAATTTTCAAAGGATGGACTGACAATCAGCGCCGGAATGGCGATGATTAAACCAACCATTCCCATTCGCGACGCGTCCGAACAAGCTGATTTGCTTTTGGACCGCGCAAAAACTGAAACTGCTCCTGGAGGGAAAAATTCCAAAGACCAGTTCTGTGTTTTTGGTCAGGTGTGGAAATGGCACGATCATGAAATCATCGCACGCAATGCTGGCCGGCTGGTTTCCTGGGTACAGGAACGAATTATGCCTCGCGGTTGGTTGCACACATTCCTTGAACTTGCCGAAGCTCGGGAAAAAGTGGATGCCGGACCCGTAACCGCACGTCTTGCCTATCACATTGGACGAAATTTTCCTCCGAGAAATGCCTTTGGGCCAAGGGGAGAATTACGAAATTGGGCTGAATCATTGTTGGATGATTTTGACGAAGCGCGCCACCCGGAAACGCGCTTTCTTCCAACCATCCTTCGATATGCGTTGACTGCAACTCGTTCACCAAAAGGTTAATTATGACAGACGACAGACGAACTTATTCAAATCGTCCTGGCAACCAGCCTTATGGCGGAAGGAATCAACCAGGGCAATCGTCGCCGCAAACTTGCAATGAGGTATGGCCAAGTTATCTGAGTGGTGGTTATTTTGATTCGGCGGGAAACCTCCGCCGCGATTATATCACTTGCGAACGGATGGAACCGTTTGTTAAAAAGATGTCAGAAGTCCGTCCTAATTTAACCCAATCTCAAGTGCGGCGTTTTTTCCAACATTGCCGCGCATTGGAAGCACGTTTGCGGTCGCGTCAGGCAAAATGGCCCGAACTTGAGGCCGAATTCTGCAAGATTGACGCAGTGGCTGCTGATGCTGCCGGGAAAAGTCCGGCAAAGATCCCAGGGTTGTTCCATGATTTTATTCGGCGCAACGTTGCCGCCGTGCATTCAGAGAAAGAATTTCTTCACGGCTTTCTGCCTCATTTTGAAGCTTTTGTCGGCTTCGGGTCACGTCATATCAAATAATTGGATCGAAATTAGACACCATGAAAAAAACTGCTTATCATCTTATTACGGCAAATATTGTCTGCTTGAGTGGTCTTCGAATCGGCGGAAGCGATGACCTATTGCAAACCGGCGGCACCGATCTGACGTGTATTAAACATCCCGTCACGCTTCAACCGTACATCCCTGGCTCATCTTTAAAAGGACGGCTTCGTTCTGAAATGGAACACCTCGATGGAAAAGTTGGCAGTACTCCGTGTGGCTGCGCCAGTGGAAATTGCTTGGTTTGTCGTGTTTTCGGGCCACACGCAAATACGAGACATACGCTTGGGCCAACCCGAATTATCGTTCGAGACGCACAGTTTGTTGTTACTGACGTGCAACAGAATCGCATTACTGAACGAAAGGCAACTACCGCGATTGATCGTCAAACCGGCACAGCTCTTCACGGTTCATTACGCACCGAGGAGCGCGTTGTCGCCGGTTCAGAGTTTGGGTTCAAAATGGCTCTCCAAATTTGGGATATAGACGATTCCTGTAAATTTGATGACAACGCCAAGAAATCTCACAAGGGACCTGACGCCTTAATCGAATTTCTGCGCGAAGCGTTGCGTCGGGTCCAACGCACCGGTATTGGTTCCGGTGTGAGCAAAGGTTCGGGCGAAATCGAATTTCGCAACCTCAAACAAGATGGAAACGATTTCAGTCTTTAAAGCAGGATGAAACTGCTTCGATTCAAGATTCGCCCTCTCTCCGCCTGGCGCACACCATGGCAGGCGGATACCATTGCAGGAATGCTCTGTTGGGCTGCCGCCCGTTTGGGTGAACGCGATCTGCTTGAAGACGTCATCACCGCTCCAGCGCTCCGCGGCAGTCCACCATTCGTATTTTCCGACGCCTTCCCTGGCGACCTCCTTCCGGTTCCTGTAACGCTTAGAAACCATCATTGGCCGGAAAATGAACGAAAGACCATAAAACGCGCCCGCTGGCTGATGCCTAATGATTTTCTTGCCGTCCAAACCGGTAAATCAATTGAAGCCAGCAAACTTTTGCCAGACACTTTTTTTGTCAATAATGGACGTTTGCGAAACACACTGGACCGCGCCACACAGGGAACTGCGGAGCACGGAGGCCTTTGGCCGAGCGCGGAAACCTGGTTGGGCAAGGAACACAACTACCTTTCAATCTACGCCCGCGTCACAGACGCATTTATGCCCGACCTTTATAGACTCATGGGTGAACTTTCTCAAACCGGTTTTGGTGCTGACAGATCGGCTGGCCTCGGTCAATTCGAGCTTATTGGCAAACCGGAACCTGCCGACTGGCTGGATGCTCAGCCGGTTGAGGGTGGCGGCTGCGTGGCCCTTTCTTCGTTTCAACCGGCGGCGGATAACCCTACGGTCGGTTATTGGGAAACGTTTGTTAAATACGGGAAACTTGGTCCCGATTTCGGTCTTGAAAACGTCTTCAAACGCCCGCTTCTTATGTTCCGTCCGGGGGCTTGTTTCGCTATGCCGTCGCCGACAGGCTTTTTGGGCAGGACCGTTCCAATGGAGGAATTGTTATCGTCCGACATTGTTGATCAACTTCGCGTGCAAAATCGACAAGCGGTTCATTTCGCTTTTGCCGTCTCAGTTCCGGTTTGCAACACTTCTTTTTTATGATTCGTCACGTAATCAACACTGTCGGCACAAGCCTGCTGGAAAATCTCCGGCGCGTTGCGGACATCCCGCCGGAGCTTACGGGATGGCTCGACAGGAAGGATGCCAAACAATTGGCCAAGTGGCTGGCCGGGCATCAACCTGAGCAACGGGAGTGCGGTGCCGAAATCAACAGCATACACCATTTGGAAGGCCATTCCGGATTAGTTGCGGATGCAACCCTGCACTTTTGTGTTTCGCAGACGCCTGAAGGGAAATTCGTGGCCGCCATCCTGAACGAATACTATCTCCGGAAGAACCGAACCGTTCGCCTCCATGAAGTGAGTGGTTTACAGGATGCGGATCCACAACGATTTCGTCGGGAAGGACTGCGCCAGCTTGTTCGCATCATTGGAACAATCATCCGTAATGAGGCCGGAGGCCCTGCATACACACTGATAAATGCCACAGGTGGGTATAAGGCCCAAATCGCAATCGCTGTCGTCCTCGGCCAGGCTCTTGGGGTTCCAGTTCATTATAAGCACGAAAGATTTCCCTCAATAATCTCTTTGCCACCATTGCCAATCACCTTTGATTATTCGCTGCTGACAAAGCATTCGGATTTACTTGATGCTCTTGAACAAGAAGGTGTGGTTAAGTCTCCAGCCAGTGCGGTTCCTGATTCTCTTCAGGTGTTGTTAGAACACGAGTTGGTGGATGGGCTGGACTGTTGGGCAATGACGGCGATCAGTGAAATTTATCTGGAAGGCTATCGTCTTCGTTTTCCTGCTGAGAAAACCCTCCCGCCATCTGCGTCAACCGAGAACCGAAAGGCCCCTACTTTTCGAGACGACCATTATCCAAAAGGTTTCCAAGATTATGTGGAAAGGATCTGGCGGGAAAACCCTTGGATTCTGAGTGCTCATTCGCTTCCTTACGACCGCCAGCCCAGCATTCGTGACCGCACATTCTATATTGGTAATGATGACCAATTAACTGCGGAATACCGCGACCGTAACAACTTCGGCGCTCGTGAAGCTTTTTTGACAACTGCCAAAACGAATGCCCAACGAGAGGCCGCTGTTTGGCACCTTACCCAGCGTTACGGACGAGATTGAAAGCCCCGCGATGCGCACAACCTATTTAGTTTGTTACGATATTGCCGATGATAAACGGCTGCGGAAGGTGTTTAAGACCTGCGGCAATTTTGGCGACCACCTTCAATTCTCCGTTTTCGAGTGCGATTTAAACCCATCGGAAAAGGTTGAACTGGAAACAGCTTTGGGCGAAATTATCAACCACGACGAAGACCAGGTGATTTTTGTTGGGCTGGGACCGGCGGAAGGGCGCGGGGATCGTGTGATTACCGCGTTGGGTCTGCCCTATACCAAACTGGATGCTCCGTGTTATGTGGTCTGAGGCTCCAGGTGCTCTTTGATAATTGAACCGCGAGCGGCGTGGTGACGCGGAAAACCCCGCTGGCGCTCGCATGACGTAAACGCTTGATTTTGAACAAATAGTGTGAGATTGGTCAACAGCAGGAAGAGAAGGGTAACGCGAGGGACGCAGGCAATCGCAATTCAATTGTTGCGAGCCTGTGCCGGAAAGAGTTACAAGAGATGTCATTCCGCGCCCGCGCGGGCGCGGCCCCGTTGAAGCCATACCGATTCCCACACGTTTCGTTCGTCCACACTACATTCCGCGCCCGCGCGGGCGCGGCCCCGTTGAAGCCACGGAAACCAATACGCGGCCGGCGTGCCGGCCAGCATTCCGCGCCCGCGCGGGCGCGGCCCCGTTGAAGCATCGCCAAACGACGCATCACCTGACGCATCACCTAAACATTCCGCGCCCGCGCGGGCGCGGCCCCGTTGAAGCTTGGGCGGCAAAGAGGGCGGCGTTGTGGAATTGATTGCATTCCGCGCCCGCGCGGGCGCGGCCCCGTTGAAGCCTGGAATACGTCGGCACGCTCTGGGCGCGCCGCCAGCGCCATTCCGCGCCCGCGCGGGCGCGGCCCCGTTGAAGCAACCGGGAGTTCGCGGCCCGTGATCGTGTCGTGCTTGACATTCCGCGCCCGCGCGGGCGCGGCCCCGTTGAAGCCTGGAATACGTCGGCACGCTCTGGGCGCGCCGCCAGCATTCCGCGCCCGCGCGGGCGCGGCCCCGTTGAAGCGAGCCAGTCGCCGTCTGATAATCACGTCCCGCTGGCAGACATTCCGCGCCCGCGCGGGCGCGGCCCCGTTGAAGCAAATAGAGGGTAGTGGGCTACTTTGAGAATTTATTTTCATTCCGCGCCCGCGCGGGCGCGGCCCCGTTGAAGCAGGATGCAATCCTACTTTAAGGAGTGACCAGCCAACATTCCGCGCCCGCGCGGGCGCGGCCCCGTTGAAGCACCGTCGCGCCGGGCTTGCGTTGCGGGGCAAACCGCCATTCCGCGCCCGCGCGGGCGCGGCCCCGTTGAAGCAAAGTAGCCCACTACCGGATATTCTGGCAATGGAGTTCATTCCGCGCCCGCGCGGGCGCGGCCCCGTTGAAGCATTCCGCGACGGAGCGCGGCTTGCTGATTCACTGTCCATTCCGCGCCCGCGCGGGCGCGGCCCCGTTGAAGCTTGTCCAGCCCGGCATCGGCTCGCGCCAGCCGGCGGCATTCCGCGCCCGCGCGGGCGCGGCCCCGTTGAAGCGGTGGCCTTGCGGAATTCCCCGAATTTGTCGGCGACCATTCCGCGCCCGCGCGGGCGCGGCCCCGTTGAAGCTTTAAAAAACATTGTGGTATTGCCGTCTCGTTGTTCATTCCGCGCCCGCGCGGGCGCGGCCCCGTTGAAGCATGATGTTGACGCTCAGATCACCAGACCCGTCTGACGTCATTCCGCGCCCGCGCGGGCGCGGCCCCGTTGAAGCTGCAGGGAATACTTTGGCTTTGCGACGATATGATTACATTCCGCGCCCGCGCGGGCGCGGCCCCGTTGAAGCACACGCGAGACGGACGATTACAAACCAACACAAAATACATTCCGCGCCCGCGCGGGCGCGGCCCCGTTGAAGCATGCCAAAGCCCCACATGGAGGGCTTGGTGACGATGCCATTCCGCGCCCGCGCGGGCGCGGCCCCGTTGAAGCACACATGAAGACGGCCAAGTTGTCAACGAAATTTCATCATTCCGCGCCCGCGCGGGCGCGGCCCCGTTGAAGCATAGAAAGGCGTTTACTGCTTTCACCAACTTATTCATCATTCCGCGCCCGCGCGGGCGCGGCCCCGTTGAAGCTTTGCGCCGCCGACAGTTGTTCCACCAAACCTAACATTCCGCGCCCGCGCGGGCGCGGCCCCGTTGAAGCGTCAACAATGCCCTCAAGACCGCCATCGTTCCACTTCATTCCGCGCCCGCGCGGGCGCGGCCCCGTTGAAGCACGGCCCCGCCTTCATCGAGGCGGCGGATAAAATTGCATTCCGCGCCCGCGCGGGCGCGGCCCCGTTGAAGCACCGAGAACAACCACGCCGCGTTGCGTGATTGTCCGCCATTCCGCGCCCGCGCGGGCGCGGCCCCGTTGAAGCGAAAGGTTCCCCGCGATTGCACGATGGATTCGCGGACATTCCGCGCCCGCGCGGGCGCGGCCCCGTTGAAGCTATGTAACAGACTCAGTTACAGAGTCTGTTACAATCTCATTCCGCGCCCGCGCGGGCGCGGCCCCGTTGAAGCGTAACTGTTTTAAAGTAATCATAGCTTATTTTTATTCATTCCGCGCCCGCGCGGGCGCGGCCCCGTTGAAGCCACCATGACAATGAATGGCGTCACGCCGAATGATTATCATTCCGCGCCCGCGCGGGCGCGGCCCCGTTGAAGCGAAAATTCAACGTCCGTTCCGGTTGCAGCCGCAGGACCATTCCGCGCCCGCGCGGGCGCGGCCCCGTTGAAGCCGAATCATCCTGTTGGTCGCTTTCGCGCCATTGGACATTCCGCGCCCGCGCGGGCGCGGCCCCGTTGAAGCATGCCTTTGCTTGACATCTTGGAAGTCCATTATCTTCATTCCGCGCCCGCGCGGGCGCGGCCCCGTTGAAGCTTTACCCCCTACGATTACGCGCCGAATCTGGCGACGCATTCCGCGCCCGCGCGGGCGCGGCCCCGTTGAAGCTTCTGCTCTGGTGTCAATCCAGTGTCCAGCGAAGCGTCATTCCGCGCCCGCGCGGGCGCGGCCCCGTTGAAGCATTTTATCCTATTGGGGGATTTCATGCGCGTTCAACAACATTCCGCGCCCGCGCGGGCGCGGCCCCGTTGAAGCTCGGCCTGGCTTCGGAACGCCCATTTTGTTCATCTTCATTCCGCGCCCGCGCGGGCGCGGCCCCGTTGAAGCACGCCGGGGCCATGGGAGGTTTACCTACAGAACTGGTACATTCCGCGCCCGCGCGGGCGCGGCCCCGTTGAAGCGCTTTGGTAAGAGTGGATTTTGACGCCTGCATAAAACCATTCCGCGCCCGCGCGGGCGCGGCCCCGTTGAAGCACAATCAAAATTTTGAGGAAGTAACCAAATTAAATACATTCCGCGCCCGCGCGGGCGCGGCCCCGTTGAAGCCACGACCGGCCCGGCCCCCACCGCCAGCACCCCGCCCATTCCGCGCCCGCGCGGGCGCGGCCCCGTTGAAGCTGGCTGGTTTACAAATTACCAGCCGATTCCTTACGCCATTCCGCGCCCGCGCGGGCGCGGCCCCGTTGAAGCCGAGCAAGGATGCACGCAAATGGCTCGCCGGAGTATCATTCCGCGCCCGCGCGGGCGCGGCCCCGTTGAAGCGTGGTTGGCTGTGGCCTTCACGGCGTTTTTTGTGGCCATTCCGCGCCCGCGCGGGCGCGGCCCCGTTGAAGCCAGACCAACGGCGCCGGCGCTTGGGCCAGCCTTAACATTCCGCGCCCGCGCGGGCGCGGCCCCGTTGAAGCACACTCTCACTCAGGGAGTTCCAATAATTTATTTTCATTCCGCGCCCGCGCGGGCGCGGCCCCGTTGAAGCCTGTAAAGTAGAGATTGTATTGACCTCCGACATTGGCCATTCCGCGCCCGCGCGGGCGCGGCCCCGTTGAAGCGGTTGTGAACGGGGCGGTTGTCACCAATGGTCTGGTCATTCCGCGCCCGCGCGGGCGCGGCCCCGTTGAAGCTTGAGTTCCTCCAGCGGGATGGTGAGATTGTTGGGCATTCCGCGCCCGCGCGGGCGCGGCCCCGTTGAAGCCTGCTCTTGGATCGTGAACGAACCTTCATACTGAGCATTCCGCGCCCGCGCGGGCGCGGCCCCGTTGAAGCCACCGAGGCGTGGCGCGGGGCATCCACCGGTTCAGTGCATTCCGCGCCCGCGCGGGCGCGGCCCCGTTGAAGCTTGACAACTACGTGCAGTCGCAATTGATCGCCATCCATTCCGCGCCCGCGCGGGCGCGGCCCCGTTGAAGCTACGTGTCGGCCTAAGTCTAGCTACAGGGGCGAAGACATTCCGCGCCCGCGCGGGCGCGGCCCCGTTGAAGCGGCCAGGTCGCGACCTGTTTTCCCCGCAACGAAATCCATTCCGCGCCCGCGCGGGCGCGGCCCCGTTGAAGCAAGCCTGCCCAAAGGGGTCTGACAGCGTGCCTGCCGCATTCCGCGCCCGCGCGGGCGCGGCCCCGTTGAAGCAACGCGGTCTTCCTGGATGTCCATTCCGAAGGTGACATTCCGCGCCCGCGCGGGCGCGGCCCCGTTGAAGCCGACCACTTGCTCTACACGATCCCTGCGGCATTTCTGCGCCGGAAGTTCTTGCCAATGCGCGTCGGCGGTTGTCCCGGCGCTTTGGAGAAAACACAGTGACAGTGGAGGCTCCTCGCTGATTTGTGGACGATACGTTGACGGAAGATCGACGTGAAGAGTGAGAAATCAGTCGTGTCCGCGTGCTCACAATCGCGGACATGCACGAATCCTGGCTGCACTATGGGAACCTTTCTTTGCCCACGCAAGCACATCGGCCTGATGTCGTGGTCGTCGTCGGAGACGCCCTCCATGCCTTTGACCTAAACTCCAAGCACCAGTTCACCATGGCCGAGTGCGTGAAAATCTTGGCTGAACTTAGCAACAGAGTCAGACCGTTTCGAGTTGCAATTAACGGGCCAGGACCATGAATGAACAGCCGAATTGTTGACTGTCGAGATATGACTCCGAATTCCATTCTTAATTCCTGATTCGGTCATTAGTGCGTTCTAAAACGGCCTTCGGAGAAGCTCGAACAAGGTTTTCGGTGTCTGTAATTGTGTGATTCCGGCGGCGGTTGCCTCGGCTCGCGCCAGCAAAACGGTTGGATGGTTAGCCGCCCATAACGGATGCACGATGAATTCGCCTCGTGTGCCGGACCGTGCGGTGGGCAAACCACCAAACGAGTCCGGCGCCGAACCAAGAGCGTTGAAATAGGGAGTTGTAACGGCAGCAAGGAGCGGTTGCCAATACGGCACCGCAAAGTCCACAGGGGCATTTGAGTCGAGTGCAAGGAGAGCCATGTCCACGGCAAGACGCCAGTCGAGGATGCAGTGCCACGCCAGATTCGCGTAATCGCGGAGACAGTCGGGACATGAGGTTTGGCAAGTATCTGCGTGATGGGCGGCGAGTATGTCGCGGAGGAACGATCCATTGGGGTCGGCAACGAAGCGGAGCAAACGTTCGAGTTCTGTGGGGTGCGCGAATTGCGAGCAATAACCAGCACCGTTTTCGAGACTGTCGGAGAGGAAAACTTGTCCGACGACACGCCCTTGTGAATCACGGACGACGCGCAGGCCAACGCGGATTTCCCGTTCATTGATGTCGAGCAGCACCGAAACAGCTCGGCGAAGGAGAAACCCGAAAGAGTAGAGAGCTGCGCGCCCCTCGACGCGCGGTGGAAGTGGAGACAGGTCGAGTTCAGGTCTCATGTTGTGAAAGCCGAGGACGAGCAGATCGGTGCGTTTGATTGAACCGAGTCCGACGAGGCGAGGCGTTGTCGTAGCGTCAAACTTCGGCGCAGGCGCGCCGCTTTGCTGTCGCGCGTAATCCACGGCATCGCGCGTCACCCAGCTTTCGCCGTTTGCCAATCTCTCGAATCGAAACAATTGCCCCGCGTTGTCGTTGACGGTGCAGACGTCATGTTCTCCCGACCAAAACTCGACGTTCGCCACTGTCGTCATTGGGAGCATATCGGCGTCCGTCTTTTGACGCGATGCACGCGGCGTCCACTCAAAGGTCCCGTCGAAATCGCGTCCGCCATCGAACATCGTGCGGAAACCTCTTGGCTGTGTGACTGGAACGATGGCGAAGTTGGGTGTCTGGCACACAGGGCAGACCGTTGTGCCCGCTGTGGGATTCAAACTCACAGCCTGACAATTGCGGCATGTGCCTATTTGCGTATCGGCTCCAAGGGGATTCGGCTCCTCCCGAATCCCGTTGCCAAAACGGCGGTAGTGAGCGACGCCTACGGCGGTGTGAACGATTCCGTCTTTCACGGTTTCCGCGCCCGGAGCAAACTGGCTTATGGCGATGTCGAGGTCGCGTTCTACAGCATCTTCCGGCGGCCACTCAGAGCCGCGAGTCGGATCAGAGTGAAAGAGAAGGCGGGCGCGTGTGGGAAAGCCGAACATCGGAAGCAGCCCTTTGTTAGCAAGACGTTCGCTCAACGCGTTCTGCGAGTAGAGTTGATTGTTCGCAGCAACCGCACTGATTTCACCTACGAGTCCGCTGCGCACCCAATCAAGCAAGCTGGGCCTATTATTCAGCAAAGCTGGTTCGGCGAAAGTGAGCAGCACATCGCACACCCGCTCGATCTCGGCACTATTTTGCTGAATCCAACCGCCCACCAAATCCGCGACGGTTGGCCCGCCGGTCGTGCCCGGCGTCGGCTGACTCCATGAGGCTGCGTCGCCAAATTCACCATGCACACTCTCGCTGCTGCCGCTCGATATTTGAAGGGCGGCGAATGCTTGCCGCAATACTTCCTTGACCAACACGCGCTTCAGGATGCTCTCGCGGCTCAAATCCACATAGGGCTGTGGCGGCGGGTCGGCAGTGATGCGGTCAGGACGTTGGAAATAGTAATCGTCGTGGCTACGCCCACGGCAAAGCGTGAGCGCGACGCTCAGCGCACTCTCGCGCCGCCCCGCGCGGCCAACGCGCTGCTGGTAGTTGAAGCGCATGGGTGGCATGTTCGCCATCATCACAGCGAGTAGCGCGCCGATGTCCACGCCAGCCTCCATTGTCGTTGTCACGCTGAGCAAATCCAACTCATCGGTGCGCGGTTCCTCTTCCGGTCGTGGCAGACATCGATTTTGGAAAAGACGTTGTCGGCGGCGTGCATCACTCTTGTTGGTCTGACCGGTGAGTTCTTCGCAGTTGAGGCGAAACACATCTCCGGAATTCAACGCGAGGAAACGGTAGTAATCATCCTCAATCGGCATTTCGGCGATGGACCGCGCAGGTTCGAGCGGTTCGAGACATTCGATGCAAAGTCCGCCAGCGCGGTGGAGATGCACGCGGCGACATTGCGGGCAGGCGTGAAAATTTTCGCCGGGCCGGACGAGACACAGATGTCGAGCGAAGAGCACCCCGGTCTGTGCTGGATCGCAGACCTGAGCACGGTGCAGTAAATCATAGACATCGCGTTCAAAGTCCGGTGGCGACTCATCGTTGTAAGTTGCGACGCGTTGAAGGTATTGCGTCACGTAGGTAGGTGGATTGGTTTGCGGATTCAAACCGTGCGTATCAAGGCGGTTGCGGCGGGAGCCAAGCAACTGAATCACGCCATCGGCAGCCTCTTGCACGAGGTGTCGGCTCGCTAGAACTCGCCGGCGATCTGTGGTTGTCAGCCCGATGCCGAGCGATTCCAAGCTCCGTCGTCCAGAAGCGAAGATGGCATCGGTCACTTCCCTAAAGGCAGTTTCGCGTATGCGCTGAAGATGATCCTGCTCCGGCGGGGCGAGGGGAGGGTTTTCACGCGGCCCCGGCTGTTCTCCGGCCTGCCACTCGTAAAGCCTGCGCCACGGTTCGTCACGGCGGCGTGGGTCGGTCCACAAGACGTCCTTCGTAAATCCCCCAGGATTCATACCTTGCGTGAGAAGTCGAGCCGAGATGTCTTCTGCGAGAACGGAAATTGGAAATGGTCCGTGTTCGCCGCGCTGGAGAATTTGTTGTGCAGCCTCCGCATAGGTAAGTCTCGCAAAACCTGAAGCTTGCTGATTCGCGAGCACGGGATTTTGCGCCAGTGACAGAACTGCGACTTGGTTCCGATGAGTCGCTACAAACTCGTGTGCTAACCGCATGTCGCCTGCACTGAGCGTCGCCCCGGTGAGTTGCCGCTGAAAGGCCAACGCGCCACGCCCAGCCGTTTCCAGAGCGGTGGCAAGCGCTTGGCGTACCGCATCGCGGTAGTGTGCGAACCTGATTCCTGCCGAGAGTTTTGCCGCGTCCTGCCGACTGTCCGAAAAGACGACTAGCTTGCGGTTGGACTGCTGTCGCATATGCGGCATCTCGCGCATGAGCGTGTCGGAAAGTACTTGAGCAACGCGTTGAAAGCCGGTGCGCATCGGACGAATTGGCGTATCCAGCCGCCGTCGGCGACGGTCTTCATCGCACCGGGGACAAATAGCAGGATACGCTTGGTCAGCCCCCGGCGCGGGGTTTGGCACATGGTAGAGAAAGCCGCGAACTCCATTGCCGCCGCCGAGGTCCACACGGGCTTCTCGGAAGTCCACGCACGCGGCCTGCCAACGTCGCGGAACATTGTCTTGTGTCCAATTCGGTGTCCCTGGTGCGGCCCCGTTTGGCGAAGGCCAGAACACTGCGTAGTTCTCATAGCGTCTATCGAGGAATGCCGTTTCCGGTGCGGTTTCCAAATCCGGGTGGTCTGGACTCAGATACCACGAGCCGGGATTCTGTAGGTCTGGTCGGCGGTAACCTCCAAAGAACACCTCGCCGCAACATTCGCAGACTAGCAGTTCCAGCACACGCGCGCCGCAACCACATGAGAGTACAGGCTGGTGATACAGCCTGCCGACTGGCGCTGGTGTCGTCCGTCCATTCGTTTGCGTGCATTGCGGGTTGGTGCAAGCCCACAGACCTTGCACACTTCTGAAAAAAAGGTGAACACGCAACCGCATTGGTGCTGGCCGAGCTGCGGAGAGACACGTCAGCAGGCCCTCGACGGCATCGGCACGTTCACCGTCCGTGAGCGTCGGAAAGAGCGTTGTGCCAAGCTGGCCAGGCGGCTGTGGCACCAGGGCGTTGTTGATCCAGCATGCGGCGCGCAAAGCTTCGCCCGCGTCGGATGCGAGCGAAACGTCACGCAACAGCCGCGCTGGTTCCGCGTTCGTGGTCGGCACGCCGGCCGCATTGGCGAGAGAGCTTGCCGGTGTCGCTAGATTGTTCGAGTCCGTTCGAACCGCTCGACCAAATTCGCCAAACGCGGCAGCTAAAGCGCCGCAGTTGGGAATCGCAGCCGGGTTAGGCGGAGTCGCGGTGCCGCTCACGACGGAGAAGCGGCCCCGCGGTCGGCCAAAGAATTCTTCGAGGTATTCGCGCCCGCTTTCGCCAGGATCAAGCGAAGCACTTGATGCGATGATACGGAGTTGATCGGAGTCAGAAGCCAGCCCAAGTCGATCCAGCAACACGCGCAACAGATAGGCGACCTCAGTTCCCGGTGTGCCGCGATAAGTGTGCAATTCATCCACAACGAGGTGAAAGATGTGGGTGCGGTCAGCGGCCAGCCAATCCCGCGTCTGATCGAAAATGCCGGCTTCGATTGTACGCATCAGCATGATGTTGAGCATTGAGTAGTTTGTGATGAGCAAGTCCGGCGGGTGGTCTTGCATATCCCAGCGCGACCACATTTCCGCGCCGCCTATGTCGAGTGTCTGAAAGAACAGCGCGGCATCCGATCCCATGACTGCGTGTGCCTCGCGAGCGAAGTCTTGAAGCTCTTTGGCGATCTCACGCTCTTTCCTCCGAGTCGGAAACCCTGCCATTGGCGTCCGGCTGGTGTAACGCCCAAAATAGAGGCGGTTTCCGAGGCGGTGCGTGTCGAGCCACGCACGAGCCGCCGCGCTGTCGAGCGCCCCTCGCAAACGAACGAGTTGGTCTTCAACAAGCGCGTTCAACGGATACAGCAACAACGCCCGAATTGCCGCCGGTCGCGTCTCGTGCCCGCGTTGCGTCACCCGTTTTGCGTAGCGTGGATTTTGTCCTTGCATGGTGCGGTGCCGGTCGTCCCACCAATCCCACGTAGGAGGGCGCAAGCCTGGGGCTGCCCATTGCGCCGACTCTCTCATCAGATCCGCCAGCACCGGGACGAGAAAGCACTCCGTCTTGCCGGAGCCGGTTCCTGTCGTCACGACCACGTCTCGATGTTCAACAAGGGCGCGCTGAAAAGTTTCGCACTGGTGCATGTATGGCTGCCGATGGTCCGGGAAGAGCGAGGGGTTGAGAAAGTCAGCGATTTCGCCTGCCATCGCGTTGCCCCACAGCCCATTGAGCAGCGCGTGCGCAACCTCAGTGAAGTCCCTCCCGGAAGTTGGATAGACAGGAGTCGGGTCAATGAGCGGTTCGCGCCACATACGGCGATCCTGATCGAGCAATGCGCGGCGCTCATCTCGTAGCGAATCGTAACGAATCGCGAGCGGGCTATCGAGATAGCGCAGGTAAAGTTCGCGGAGATGCTGGAAGACGGCGATTGGATTGTTCATGCGAGTGGTTGGCGAAGTAGTTCAGCAACGAAGCGTGCAATGTCCGGGGGCACGTCGGCGTAGGTGAGACGCGATGTTGCCGGGTCAAAGGACGGTGGAAACCCAGAGCAGAGCACCAGTGCCCGCTCGAGCAGTCGCGGTGGTCGGCAAGTGCCTGGCAAATTGAGCGCGCGGATTTGCTCATCGTATCGAAGCAAGCCCCGGTGACGACGGAGAAGTGCATAGAGTGCGACGGCACGCGGCAGCTTGAATGTTCCGCCTGACCAACGCAGAAAGTATCGCCAGTCATCATAAAGGCTGAACTCAAGCACTCCTGCTCGGACAGCCTGAGCGCGTTGTCGGTCGCTCGCCCGCCAACGGAGAGTGCCAGTATCGAATTCACGAATCCGCCAACCTTCACTGGTGGGAAATACCGATTGTTCACTCCTACGCGTCGGCGGATTACACGGTCGAATATGCGAGAGAATGGCAAGTGATGCGTCGGGTTGGAAATAGACATGCGCTTGCGCCGCTGCGTCGGAGAGCGCATCGATGTTGCTTGCAGCAAGTCTGATCACTTCGGGGACACCCCGGCGAATCACCGTTTCACAACCGCACTCTTGTCCAACACTAAGCACTCGCTCGCGCAATGCTAGTGAACGCGCACCGCACAGCACCGCGCGAAATCCGTCCGTCGCCGGATGTGCGGCCAGCACCGGTGGAGCGATGCGCCACACATATTTGGAATCACGCTCAAAGAACTCCGCATGCGCCGCACATTCGAGGTTGAGCCGAAGTTGCTGATGAAGCGGAAACTCGTTGTCGCCTGTTTGAGAATCTCCGTTCAGGTCAGAATCGTTCTCCAAAGAATGAAGCTCTTCCACTACAGCACGGAACTGCTGCCACGAACCCTCGCGCCGCGCTGACAGCCAAAGCAACAACTCGTTCGCTTTCATCGCATCTTCTTCCATAGCTGCTTCGCGACGGCGCGGTAGCGCCGCCAGAGGTCCTTTGTCTCGTCACTCTCCACTGACAGTGCGAGTTGCTTTCGTCCGGCATTGTTGACGACAGTCACCCAAAGCCGTACCGCTCCGGTCACGCGGCGGTTGCCCTTGGAGTGCTCAACGACTAACACTGGCTCCAACGAATCGAGCGGCACAAGGCGGGCCGAACGTTTGTCCGCATGAACCGGGTCAATGGGGAGCGCCCAAACTGGAGGGAAGGGGACCATCGCAAGAATTATTTCGGAACGAACGTCGTGCTGGGGCTTGCAGCAGAAGATTTCCCCCGGCCGCGCACCGACCAACAATGGGTTTGCGGCCGGGACGCGAACTTGTCGCCAGCGTGCGCCATCAAGCCGGTGAGTGCTCGCGCCGCAAATCGCCGCACCAGTGCCGAAGTCGTGCGCGTGCCAACTGTCCCATTCTTCCTTCATCGTGCGAAGCGAATACGTCTCCGCCCGGTCGCCGAACCAAAGACGGTGTTCGCCCTCGGCGTCCCAGCCCGGCGATTCGAACGCACCATCATTGGCAAGCTGTGCCAGATGGTCGTCAATCAACACTTGAAAGTCGTTTCCCAATTCTCCGGCAAAGCGGATGCGAGGAGGGAATCCCACAAGCCAAATGTTTCGCTCCAGCCTGATACCCCCAACGAACTGCGGCTCAATCTCATGTGCTGGACATAGCACATTGAGGATGTGTCCTTCATCGCGCATTTTCACCGCGCAGGTGGGAACCACGTCGCGGAACAGAACCCAGCCGGACGGAACGCCTGCCGTGGTGCTGTCGCACACTTCTGACGGAGCGCAGCCAGCCTCAGCTAATGCGGCACTAACCTGTTCGCGCAAACTTTCCTTGACGAGGACGATATGCCGTGTGTTCAGCCATAGGCGCTGGTCCTTGCGCCGCGTCACAAAGCCATGCAAACCAAACTCGTCACCAGCAGCGAGGACATAGATTTCGCGCCTGCATAACTCCCACCGCCATCGCTGCGCGCCCTCAAGCGTTTGCCAGACCACACCTTCCGACAGTGCATTCGCAATACCCGAAACCGACACGGGTTCGTAAGAATCCCCACTCCATTCGGAAAGTCGTAAGCAGCCATCCATAGCCGTGACTTCGATGCTGCTTGGCATTCCTTCGCGCCGGTGTGGAACAAGAGCCAACATCTTCACGCCCCCGCCGCGTCCGAATACGAGTTGGAGGCGAATCGGCAAACTGGAATCCGTTCTTGGCGTCGGGTCTGGCTTTTGCTCGTTCTTGGTGGAGATCTTCTTTGTCGGTGACGGTTTAGGCTCGGAATAGCTGCGCGCTTTGGACCGTGGCTCATCTTCGGCCAGTGGCGGCTCCGTACCCTTACAGCTGGCCAACTCAGTTTCGTCACCCGGCAATGGAGTTGTCGGCCCCAGACTAGCCGCCGCCGTTTCCAGCAGCGCGGGTATCTCGGCGGGTTGTTCATCGACCATGCTCGGTTGCGTGACTGTTTGGTCCGCAGGGGCGCTATCTATATGCGGAGCCGGTGTTGTTGTCTTCGGGACCGATACATCACTTCCGGGAGTTTCCGCCGGCGCAACGATCTCCTCGTTATTGAGGATGCCAATAGGCGGAGAAGCAGCGATTGGTTGGGTCTGGTCAGATTCACAAACCACTGCATCAGAATTGTCGGAGACGGCATCGTTGCTCGACGGAACGAAAACATCAACCGATGTCAACGGAGGCGAAGTGGGCGGAGAGCCGACCGGCTCGACAGGAGCCGCAGGCGTCGGTGCTGCCAACGGCTGCGTTGGTAACGGGGAAGACGCAACTTCTACCGCATCTGTTGAAACGCGCGTGGGCTCCGTGATCTCGGACGCAGTCGAAACCGTTTGGCTTGGGACAGGAGCAAAGCCTTTGGTTGTCGGTTCGTGAGGCGTTTCTGTAGATTGCTCCTGGCGTGCGTCCACCGTGATGGGCGCGTGTAAGTCCACGTCTATGCGATGGCTCACTTGCGCTTCCTTGTATGGCGGTTGTTCATCAGAGCGGCGGTTATGAGCCAACGGCTTTTCCAACACGGGCCGACGACGAAACCAAACCCAAACCACGATTGCGGTAACGGCGGCCAGCGTGCTGATGGTGATCTCGGTCATTTGGTTTCGAGATTAACTATCCCATTCGCTTTATCTCGGAACGAAGCGATACAACCACAAATCGCAAGATGCCGCAAGGGATTGCGCCGCAAGGACGGACGCGAGCGCGACACCGCGGTCGCCCGCCGCAAGAGAAGGAAGGCAGCTTCTAGGTTTTCGTGATGTTCAGAACCCCATCTCCCGCTCGCGCAGGAAACGGATCAGACGGCCTTCTTCTAGCTCACTTTATGAGGCAGGTACGCCATACCGATCCCATTTATGGGCAAACGCCGCCGCGTGTCCGCTGCCGTTCGGGCAGCCGTGCTTCTCTTGCTCAGAGTTCAAGGTTCATTCCGCGCCCGCGCGGGCGCGGCCCCGTTGAAGCACGTCGTTTGGCGTGCGTACGTGCCAAGAGGCACTGCATTCCGCGCTCAACGAGCAGGACAGCGTTTGGAAGGAGGAGTGCATCGGTTCCTCGTCAAAAGCTTACGCTCAAAAACACTTTAACATGTCGGGGCGGTGGTCGTTTCTTCAGCCCACACCCCTATAACCGCGTCCCTCAAGGCGTCCGTGGCACCTCCTTGGCGAGCGCCGCTCCGACAAACAAACCAATGCCGCAACAAACTGAAAATTTCGCAGAACGATGGAACGTCATCGCCAATCCCGGCGCCGAGCACACCGAACAGGCCTTCACGGATTTCATCCGCGGCGGTGGCCGGGGGCGCAAGGTGTTGAACTGCGCGGTCCCCCTGGCGCGGGCCCAGGCCCTCACCGATTTCCAGATGCCCGCCGGGTTGACTGCCGGTGACTGTATCACCACCTCCGTCACCGGCAATTTCCCTGACTCGCTCCGCGATTGGAAATACCAACCAAAGTTTTGCGCGGAGCGGCAGCTCCCGCAGTTGGCGCCACTACCACCGGACGCCGCCACCCTGCAGGGTCTCCCGTGGTTTGATTCACCCTCGCAATCCACCGGGCTCGGGATCAACGCCCGCCATGTCCGTTATCACCACAGCCTCTGGCAGGAACTCAAGCCCAAGGTGCTGCAAGGCGTCCAGACGACCCTCGTCCTCGCCCTGCCGCAGATTGGGTTTGCCCTCGCGCCCCACATTCAGCTTGAAAAAGTCTTTCTGTTCCTCGGTTCGCTGGCCCGTGGCCTGGGGCCGGCCCAGTTGTTCCCGGCGCGTTACCTTTATCCAGACGCCTCATTGGGCGGGCTGGCCAACCTGCCGGCTCCAATATTCGCGGACATCCTGCCCACCACGGGCGGGTTTGCCTACCCGTGTGTGGACTGCGAACCCGACCCCTGGCGCGTGCTGGCCCGCTTCGGCAACGGGGATCGCTATTACGGTTACCCATTCCGAGCGGCCACCGACTCCATGCAGGACTTCACTCTGCACGACCATGAGGACAGGGCCATGCTGTTGCCCAGCGGCCAGCGGGTCGCCGCGCGTCACAGCGAAACTTGCGCTTACGCCACCTTGGACCCGGCATTGCAACAGGAGTTGGGGCTGGACCGCGAGGGATTTGAAGACGCCACCTGCCTGCTTCGGGGGGCCGTCACCCACGATGGCCTGCCCTTCCAGCTTCCGGTGGCCATGCAGCCCTTGGTCTTCGCCATCGTGCTGACCCATTGGAGAATGGAACTGGACCGGCCCGGCGATCTCAGCTCCTACGCCGTTTTCACCAAGCACGCCGCCATCCGGGGATTCAATTATTTCCAGCGCGTCGAGCCTTATTACTCCAATTTCATGCGGCTCATCCAAAACATTTCTGCCGACCCCAACTTCCGCACTTACCCGCTCTCCAACCACTTGACGCACTCATGGCTGGGCGGAAACCTGCGTCTGTCCGACCACCTCAGCCAGTCGGAGTGTGATCTCGGCCCGGAGCTGATGCGGTCCTACTACTACCAGCAGATGGACTGGCAGACCGGAGTGGTCAACCTCATGAACCACGCGGCCTTCCGGGCTAAGAGCGACCGTGCCGGGACGACCTCTCGCACCGGCCAGGAGATCGAGAACCTCCTGGGGATGGATGGCCTCGCCTTTCACCAAATGCACCGGTTGCTGCGGTTCGATTCGCATCTGTTTCCCAAACCGACCAAGCGCGCTTCCTTCTGGCCGGGCCATCACCCCGCATTTGTCGAACTTGACCAGAAGTTCCGAACGGAAGGGTTGCCCAGGCTCTGAACGCTCGGTTCTTGCCAGGCAGGCCGGGAAGTCGTCACGGTGGTGTGGCGGCGGCGGCGGTGGGCGGGTGAGACGGGGGCTGTCGCCTGGTGGGTAGCAGGCAGCTTGGCGAACGCTTGGTGCTGCTGCAGCCGCGAGAGAGTTCCGGAAGCGCAGACGGGTTCGCGCAGAAGTTGCTTCACGAATTCGACCGCCGGGTCCATTTGCCTCGAGTCCGGTGTAAACCACCACGCCTGCATAAATGGGACCACTTCGGCGAACCGGACATCCATGAGGCCATGGTCACAGCCGTGCGCGGCATCAAGTTTGGGCTGGCATTTTGCGAATCATCCGGCAAATACAAGGTGCGCTGGACCGGCACGGATCCAGCTACCTGCTTGTATCAGCCCACATTCATGGCCGCCAGCCCAAAAATGGCCCTGATCCGTTTCCGGGCGCTGAACTTCGTCGAAGACCTTCAGCGCCAGGGAGGCACCCTTCGCGCCGCATAAGATGTGATCTCGATCCGGCAGAACCAGGCCAATGAGTAGTATAAATAGTAGTATAATGGTGCTTCATGTTTCAGGATGTTTCACCGTGTACCAGCAGGTTGCACTTTTCGGTGCAAGACGTTGGCAATCAATGGCTTGTTGGCACATCCTGAAACACCAATAAACTCCGTGAAACACTTCTCATACGACTACGGATCAGAAGGTTATAGGTTCAACTCCTATTGGGTGCGCCACAGTATCAACGACTTGCGATTCGGGATTGGCTCCAGGCGGCATCGTTGTCAATCTTCTGGACGTTCGCCGCTGGGCGCCATCTTCACCAGTTTCGGATCGAACTGGCCGAGCGTCGTCACCAGGTCGCGTTGCGCGGCCATCACTTCGCGGATGTTTTTGTAAGCCATCGGGACTTCATCCAAGCCGGCGCTGATGAGGGTCACGCCGCGTTCGCGCAGAAGGCGGTTGACATCTTTCCAGTTGAATTTCTCGTTGGCGGCTTTGCGGCTCATGGCGCGGCCGGCACCGTGCGAGGCCGAGTTGAGCGAATCCGGATTCCCCTTTCCGCTCACGACAAATCCTGGCGACGCCATGGAACCGGGAATAATGCCAAGGACTCCCGCGCCCGCCGGTGTGGCGCCTTTGCGATGCACGATGACCTCGCGTTCCACGCCTGCGATGACGTGCCTTTCCTTCCACGCAAAGTTGTGATGATTTTCCAGATCGAGCAACACCCGCGCGCCGAGGTTTTCCGCGATGTGCTGGTGGATGCAGGCATGGTTCGCCGCAGCGTAGCGTCCCATCAACTCCATCGCGTTCCAGTATTCCTGCCCTTCCTGCGAATCGAGTGACAACCACGCCAGCCGTTTCAATTCACTGGGCAAGTCCGTAAATTGTGCGAACGCAATTTTGCTGTAATAATCGCAAACCGCAGCGCCCGTGCCACGGCTGCCGCTGTGTGACAGCAGCGCGACATACGTTCCCGGCTCAAGATCGTTGATCTTTGACTGCGCCGTGAAGAGGCCAAACTCCACGAAATGATTTCCGCTCCCGCTGGTGCCCAGTTGCGACCAGGCGCGATCCTTGTTTTGTTTCGTCACCGGGCTGATCGTCCAATCGGCATCCATCACCTCGTGGGCGCGACGCTCCCGAAACGTCGCGCCGACTCCAAAACGCGTTTCCGCTTCGATGGCGCGGGTCAGACGGTCCTGCTTCTGCTCCAAGTCGCGCACGGGAATATCCAACACCGTCATTTTCATGCGGCAGGCGATGTCCACGCCGACGGCGTAAGGAATGACGGCGTTGTCCGTGGCCAGCACGCCGCCGATGGGCAGGCCGTAGCCGACATGCGCATCCGGCATCAAGGCTCCAGCCACGGATACCGGCAGCAGACAAGCTTTCTCCATTTGCATCACCGCGTCGTGTTCAAGCCCTTCGCCCCACTGCTGATATTTGACAGGCTCTGCGCGCGGCGGCGGAGGCGCTTTGAGAAGCGCCTTCGCAAATTCACCGCGCAGCGGGTCATTCACGAAGGCCGTGGGATTGGCGACAATGGCGGCGACTTCCTCGCGCAACCGCGACTTTTCACCACCGCCGAGGATGAATTTGGCTACAAAATCCGTCGCCCGCCGCGTGGCCTCGCCCAGGGGCACACCCAGCCTGAGAGAATCCTTGGTGTTCATGGCAAGAGTGAAACAGACCCGGTGGGGCTTCAATCACGACCCGGTCGAACAACTTTAAAGCCGGCTCCGAGGGCGGCCTTGGCCTGACTTTCATCGTGCGTCATCAAGCGTGAAATCTTCAACTCCTCCATGGCTGCAAGGTGCAGGCGGTACAACGAACGACAATGCACATCGCCTGAATTCCGGTGCTGGCGCAACGCAACTTGGAAAACGGCGGATGGCAACGGCTTAAACTCGAACGGGCGTTGGTTCCGCAATAATCCCAGTTCCAACTCGAGCTTGCGCCACTGCGATCTCGTATAGTCTCCTCCGGCCCAGCCGGCCTTGAGTTGCACGAGAGTTTCCAATTCCGCCAGGACGGAAATGACGACCTCGGATTCAGCGGCTATGGCCGCGCGGACATCCGCGCTCCCCGTCTCGGGATGCACGAGCTTGAAAAGGCAACTGGTGTCAAGATAGATCACAACTTGCGGTCGGCCCGCGCTTCGGCGAGTTCTTGGTCACTCGATGGAAAGACTTTGTTGCCGAAAATCTTTTTGATTTGGGCCGCGTGTCGTTCAGGATTCCAACGTCGGCGTTTGGTTTCCGGCTGGACGAAGCGCACCAATTTGGCCACGGGCTTGGAATCGCGCGTGATGAGGATCTCATCCTCCACCTGCAAGGCGGCTTCAGCTTCCGGCCAGCGCTGGCGCAAGTCGCGGATCGTGATCGTTTTCATACGCCAAGAGTAACATGTTTCACCAAAAGATCAACAGCCTCACGCGCTCCGCCGCCGAGGATGAACCTGGCCACAAAATCCGTCGCCCGCCGCGTGGCCCGCCGAAAGAAACGCCCAACCGTAAGTAGTCTTTCGCGTTCATGGAACGCCTTCTTATCCTGTTGGTGAACGCAGCACGGACAGCCTTCTACGTGCTTGCGGAATGGATAGCGCGCGAATGCGTGGTAAAGGCCTTCGACGGCACTTGAAAGGGGTTTCTCGTTGTCCATACGGAGCTAAACATACGTGTTCTTAAGAGGAGAGCGAGCTTTGATGGCCCACTCTCCATGGGTTCATTCCTTCACAAATAGCCTCCACTCTGGAATGCGGTGTGCGTTGCGGATGACCGCCGATGCTGGCAATTCCTTCGGCGCGCGCGGCATGCTGAGCAGCTTTAAACCGGCCTCGTGCGGCAGGCGGTTGCCCTTGCGGGCGTTCACGTCTTTGCCGGCCCAAACCAGGTTATCCCAGGCGTTCTTGCCACCGCGCGAACGGGGCACGACGTGGTCGAGGCTGCCTTCGTCCGGGCGCAGCACACGGCCGGTGTATTGGCAGCGGTTGCCGTCGCGCTCGCGAATGGCTCGGGCACAGAGCTTCGGGCGCTTCTTGGGCACCTTGGCGTAGTTCACCGCCACAATCACCGTGGGCACGCGGATCGGGCCGCGGACGGTCCGTACCGCATTGTCCTGCGGACGAACGGGCAGCGTGATCCATTCGTCCCAGGCCACGGGACGGATGTGGTTTTCGCCTTCAATTTCCAGGCCGGTCGCCACGTTGGTCGCCATCATGCAGAAGGCCTCCTGTGGCGTGCGGACGTTGACGGCCTGCCAGTTGCGGTTGAGCACCAGCACCATCGCTTTGTTCAGTATGTCATTCATAAAATGTTTGCACACGACCACCCTGGTTCCTGCGATGAGGTGTTTGTTCTTTGTTGTTTCGGTTTGCAAATCAAATTGGCTGCCTCGCCCGGTTTTGCTCCAGGTCCTCCGGTGTCAGAGACCGGCGCGCTCCTGATTACGCCACGGGGCAATGGCCCGCCGAGCCGTAGCCCGGAGGGCAAAGGCTGGTCGCCCGGGAAGGTTCTGCCCCTCCGATTTCCGGGTGTAGGCCGGACGTGATTCTATTTCACCACCGAGCGGAAACTGCCTTGCCGAGCCGAAGCCGCGAGGCGAAGGCTGGCTGCCGGGGCTGGATTTGCACCAACATAAGCGCCTCCAAAGGGCGCTGTCCTACGAGTTAGACGACCCGGCAAAGTGGTGGCCCGCCCCGGTAACGCTCCGGGTTCCACGGCTTAAAGGACCGCGGCTTCACTTTAAAGCTTGCAGGCCGGAAAATGGCTTGCCACGCCGTAGCCCAACGGCGTAGGCGGATGCCCGCCTTCCCGAAATGTCGGGACACTGGCGACACTCTGGACGTCGTGTCTCTGCTGTTGGACTACGCGAGCAGAATGAAAAATGGCGGGATGTCGTGGACTTGCGATCCAGGTTCTTATATCGAGCAGCGTTCGGGGACTTATTCGGGCTTCGCTTTGGGAGCGCTGAGGCTTTTGCTGTAGAATCCCGAACGGTCAAAACAGCAAGGGCGTCGCTTCCCGGCGGCGAGCATGTCGCAGGCATTGTGGACGCGACGCGTGCGGGTCTCTGACTGTTTGGCGGAGGTGATCCAATGGATCCAATCTCTTCGCGCGAGAGTCGTGATGTCCGACCATGTGGCCCGCGCCTTTGGGGCGGCTGCGAGAGCCTTCCGCAAATCGGACGGCAGCCTCGGTTCCGGTTCTTTTTCCTTTGCCGTCGGGGCGATCTCCAGCGTGACAATGTCGCCCGGGTTTGCACCCGCAGCTTCGCGCAGCTTGCGGTCCACTTTGAGCCAGTGGCTTCGTTGGCCGTCAGGTTCGAGCGTGGCTCGAAAGGGGACGCCATTGATGCTGCCTTCGACGGTCGCCATGCCCCGCGACGGCAGTTTCGCGCTGGCACTCTTTGGCAGGATAAGAAAGGTCCAAGAACCGGCCTTATCGGTCGCTGCCGGTCGCTGCAGTTTGGCGCTAAATCGGATCATGTGTTTTTCATGGCGCAATGCCATTCGTTATCGCCAAGGTAACATGACTGATTTGCCTGCGCCCGCACTTTCCAAAAGACGCTGTCTCGCATTTGCGATTCACTTCCAAAAATGTCCCGCAATTATAATTGCAGCCAACGACTACTGTGGTTTGATTAATGCCAAATGACAATCATGAGCTCACCCGACATGCCGCGAAGCTTAGACGAGCAACAACGCGAATTTGCACAACGCCGTGGACTTGCACCACACCCCCGTTTCCAGGAGCGCGCTGTTTAGCAAACAGGCCCGGATCGCTTGTCCGGTTGACATTCCCAATTGGCCTGCCAGCCGTAGCTGGCAAGCGAAGGCTGGTGGGCATGAAGGGACTTGCACCCCCAAGGCTGCCAGATTCTGAGTCTGGACCCTCTGCTATTCGGGTTGAACCACATGCCCGTGAAAGTGGCACTCCCGGCAGGACTCTCACCTGCAACCGCGACGTTCGAAGCGTCGCACTCTGATACTTTGAGCTACGGGAGCCGCCTGCGCGCTTTGCGCTACGGCGGCCAAGGCGTCTTGGCCTGCCATCCGTAGCTCGCAGAGCGAATGATGGTGGGTCGCCACGGACTTGCACCGTGTTCTCGCCGGTTAAGAGCCGGGACTTCACTGTCAAAGTTTGCAACCCGAGCGCGACGTGAAGGCGGAGTTGAACCGCCGCAACCAGGTCTGTGATGCCCTGGCCGGCACCGGTGTTCGCGTCGCGGAAAAATGGCCTGTCCGCCGTGGCTCGTAGAGCGGAGGTGGATCGGGCATCGGGGTATCGCGCCCCGTATTTCGGTTTGGAAGACCGGCGTGTATCTCTCAACACTTATGCCCGGAGAAATGGAGTCCCGTCCGGGAGTTGCACCCGGCTGAACGGTTTTGCAGACCGCTGCCTGGGCTGCTCGGCCAACGGGACAAAAGTAAAGTGCGGGCGGAAGCTTCCACCTCCGCCCGCGTTGTTCCTGGCGTCCTTGAACTGAATCTCAGTCTGCTGGTTCCCCTGGTTCTTTCTTCGCTTCGGGCGCGGGTTTGCCTGCCTTCAGCGGCACGAAACCGCCAGGCACACCGACCACCAGCGTGTTGCCCGCGTTCTGTGCCGCCGTGAGCGACTGCATTAAACGCAGGTTCATCAGGGCCGGATTGCCTTCGAGCACGCGGGCCGCATTGGCAAGATTGCGCAACGAGGCGCTTTCACCGCGCGCGTGTTCATATTGGTTTTCCTTTCTAAAACTGACGTTTGCGGTCGGAAACCACAACGCCACGGCGGGAATCATCCGGTGGATGGTTCGCTGGGCCGCCTTGTTGTTGCGCTTGCGCGCCGGTTCCCGACCGTAAACGGGTTTATGGGAGTCGAACCCACTATCATTACCAGTGAGCGGTTCTCAGCCGCGAGGAACCAACCCATGCGCAGGACCGATCCGGCGAACGGCCGGACGGCTGCGGGCGTGGTCCAGAGTGAAATTGGGGTGACCAACCGGATTCGCACCGGCACAAACGCCGTCACGGGGCGTGATGCTGCCTGTTACATCATGATCACCATCCTAAAGTCCAAAATTGGGAATGCAAAGTGCAGAGTGGAAAGCAGCATGTCCGCGTCCTTCCATTCTTCACCCTGCATTCTGCGCTCTTCACTTAATTGGGGCCCCTGGTCGGACTCGCACCGACGACTACGAGTTTACGAAACTCGCCCTGTTGCTTCTGAGGCACAGGGGCTTTGATACTGGCGCTCTCACATGGATTTGCACCATGAACTTCCGCCTTCGCGGGGCGGCGTGCAGATCTGATTACACTTTGAGAGCAAATTGGCGTCCGTGGCCGGACTCGCACCGGCTAGGTCCGGCTTGAAGGGCCGGTTGCTCGAGCTGCTTTGCATTCACGGACCAGAATAAGTTGAAAGTGGAGAGGCAGAATGCAGAGTTGTTTTCATTCTTCACTCTGCACTCCTAACTCTGCACTTGATTTGGCCCCCGAGGTTGGTATCGCGCCAACGTCTCCTCCTCTTCAGGGAGGCGCTAATCTGCCTCAGCTACTCGGGGAATGTGCTCGTCCCGGCAGGTGACGCTCCTGCTTCTTCCGGTTATCGACCGGAGGCTCTGCTTTTGAGCTACGGGACGGTGGTTAATTGCGGCTTCACGCCGAAACGCTTCGCGGGACGGAAAACGATATTCACCCTCCCGGTTGGCCGGATTCGCATGGCGCGAAAAGGCTTGTAGCTCCGACGAAAGAGCAATTGGCTTTGATAGCGAACAATGGATTTCATGGGGTTTCCTTTCGTTAAGGGTTTGAATTGGAATGCCAGCCGTAGCCGCGCCTCGGACGAGATATATCCCGTCTTCGCTGCGCTTCGACGCGCCAGCCTTCGCCGCCCGCTTGCGCAGGCGGCGAAAGCTGGCGGAGGGCGTCGGTAACGCTCCGACCTCGGGTTTGAGCCGATCCTGTTTTCGGGACAGGCGCAGCCAGCTTATATCTGCCTGCCCTCCGGAAAATTGGCTGCCAGACTTGGACTCGCACCAAGACAAGCGGCTTAACAGGCCGCCGTGCTACTTTGACACCACCTGGCAATGGCGCTGCCGGCAGGATTTTCACCTGCGGCCCCCCGGTCCCAAGCCGGGTGCTCTGAAGACTGAGCTACATTCCGTAGTTATTGGTAGCGGGGGTGGGAGTTGCACCCACGGAGGCTGAGCTTATGGGGCTCGCCTGAATCTCATTCTCCCCGCAGTGAAATGGTTTGCCGAGACGTAGCCCGCTCAGAACGGGTCTGTAAAGGCCCGCCTTTGCTAAAGCTACGGCGCGGCAGCCTTCGCCCGCTAACACATAGCGGGCGAAGGCTGGTGGAGTCGATGGGTAACGCCCCATATCAACTTGCTTGCAAGGCAAGTGCATTACTTGTCTGCCACGACCCCGGAAAATGGCAGGCTGCCTCCGTGCCGCCCGGAGTAAGCTGAGTTTTGGAGACTCGGCCGCGTGCTGACGCTCAGCCTGTGAATTTTTGGTGCGGTCGCCGGGAATTGCACTCGGACGTCCTCCGTGGCGGGGAGGCATTCTGCTGTTAAATCACAACCGCGAAATTAGAAGGGCCGGGAGCGTTCAGGCTCCCGGCCCATGCCATTTCAACAAAGAACAAACACCTCTTGGCGATCTACTCGATCCCAACCCGCGGTTTCACGGCGGCTGTTTCGGTGTTTAGGCCTTCGACTCCGCGCGTCGCGCGTCGCTCAGGGCTAACCCTGAGCTTGTCGAAGGGTTTTAGGGGCACACCTCCTGCGAAGCCCTTAATATGTAAATTCAAAATTCGTCTCGTTCGTATTCTTGACGCTGTCTTCTGGTCGTGGGCAGACCCCACGGGTGAGGCTTCTCTGCTCGTCCTCGCCAAATTCAAGTTGTCGCCAAAAGACATCACCAGGATGTCGCTCTATTCTTGTTCACAGATTATTCGTCTTTCGTTGTTCGCTATTCCGGTTTCAGTTACACAGGGAAAATAAAAAACCCTGCTTACACGCGGTAAGCAGGGTGAAGAAATTCTCTTTCGATTCGTTACCTGCCTGCACCGTGTCTATCCATATTACCTTCGGGCTGTTTCCCGATAGATGCCAAGGATAGTCCAAGGCTAAACACATAGCCTCGGGTGTACCGGCTATGACGTGTCGCTTTCGCGACGGTCATCGTCGGCCAACTCGTGGCTGATATGTTTAAGCAAGTCTTCATCGAACTTAGAGACGTATAGCACATGTCACTGGTTACATGCAAGAAGTATTTTGCAAATTTTACAAATATTTTGCGGGCGGGGCGGATCCAACTGGAATTCACATATTCGGATTGGTTGATGCAAACCTTGTGGAAGGCTACAAATTCAACTCCTATTGGGCGCGCCACTGCTTTCAACGCCACGCGCAGAGATGGTTCACAAAATCCGCGGAGCCATCGCGCAGCCAGCCGTCCAGTTGCGCCTGATCCTTGAGCTGTTGTCCGCGCTGTCGCGGCACCGCCACATACCGCGTCTTCACCTCCGGCAACGCCGTCATGTTCACCCATAATTTCTCAAACTGGCTTCCTGCGCAAGATGCAGGCCGAACAAGGCCGGGTCCGCATCCGCTCCCAGCGTGTCAATGTTGTGCAACATCAGGTGCTGCAACCGCGGACGCTCCGCCAGCAGCCGGGCGAGCACGCCGTTGCGCAGCAGGTTGGGAACCTCGAACCAGTGTCCCACCGGGTGCAGGCATTGCGCGGCCAAATGACTTTTCGAGAAAGCTTGGAAATCTACCGCGCCAGATTACTGTCGGGCAAATGACGGCTGCAAAGCGAATTCAGAACCGGGAGAGACGGTGAGCAATCCACGCGCGGTGATGGACACGAACGTGCTCGTAGCGGCATTTCGCTCGCGGACGGGCGCCTCGTTTGAAATCTTCCAGCGGTTACAGCGCGATGAGTGGACGGCGGTCTTGAGCACCCATTTGATTTTCGAGTACGAAGAAATCTTGAAACGCGAAGCTGCCGACTTGTCATTGAACCTGGATGACGTCGATCAAATCTTGAACGCGCCATGCGCTCGCGGTGAGGAATGGCCGCTGACCCATGATTGGGAGCCTGTGCTGCCCGATCCTGACGATGAGCCTTTGGTGCAATTGGCCCAAGAGTCGGGGGCCCTGCTCATCACGCACAATACGCGCCATTTGCAGCCCGCCGCGAAGCTGGGCATTAAGGTCTTGAAACCAGGAGAATTCTTGGTTAGATTGCGTAAGTTGAAATGAGCACACTGGAAGTTCAAATCCCGGACCTGCTGTTTAAGCAGGTCAATGAAGTCGCTGCCAAGGAAAAGGTGAGCGTGGATAAGCTTGTGTCCATCGCCTTGGCGGCGCAGGTGTCGGCTTCCCACGCGCGAGAGAGCATTTCGTCCCGCGCCAAGCGGGTTGACTGGCAGAAAGTGGATAACATCCTCGCCCGCGTCCCCGCTGACCCGCCACTTCCCGGGGATGAGATCGACTGATCGAAGGCCAATCCCCTGGTGATAAGCAACAAGACCGCCGATAGACTTTCGTTTCGACCCTGCCGGCAAGCAATCGACCATGAGATCTACGAGCCGCCCGGGACAGTGGATGAAGTTTTGGAGAAAGCGTTGACGGGTAACGCGCCGCCGCTTGTCCCAAATCCCATGCTCAAAAAAGCACGACAGTTCTTCGAGTCGATTCCCGGGAAATGTGTGGAATATGGGGGAAAGACGTACCAGAGTTTCTTCAAAAAATATTGAGGTTCAACTCCTGGTGGGTGCGCCATTATGCTCACCGCCACGCGCAGAGATGGTTCACAAAATCCGCGGAGCCATCGCGCAGCCAGCCGTCCAGTTGCGCCTGATCCTTGAGCTGTTGTCCGCGCTGTCGCGGCACCGCCACATACCGCGTCTTCACCTCCGGCAACGCCGTCATGTTCACCCATAATTTCTCAAACTGGCTTACCGGGAACACGTCTTCCTGGCCCTGGCCCCAGCGCTTCTTGGCGTCCTTGATCGTGATGTACGTCGGCATCCGCGCCGCCAGCCCCCGCACGGCCGCGGCGACGTGTTCGGCGTCGGAGAGGCCGGCCCGGCTCAAGCCGAAAACGGCCAGCAGCTTGTCGATGTTGATCCAGCACGTATTAGAATTGTAAAACCGCAGATGGAACTCATCCTCCTCGCGCGGCATGGCCAGGCCTTCCACCAGGCGCAACTGTCCATCCACGCGCGCAAGACCGCCGCCTCGATCTTCCAGCCGCCGCGTTATCACCTCGAACGTCAGGCAGGCTTCCTGCGCAAGATGCAGGCCGAACAGGGCCGGGTCCGCATCCGCTCCCAGCGTGTCAATGTTGTGCAACATCAGGTGCTGCAACCGCGGACGCTCCGCCAGCAGCCGGGCGAGCACGCCGTTGCGCAGCAGGTTGGGAACCTCGAACCAGTGTCCCACCGGGTGCAGGCATTGCGCGGGCAGATTGTCCGTATAATCGCCGCCCTCGCCCGCCGAATGCGCCCACTGGATGAGCGCCGCACGGAGGCTCTCGCGCACCTTTTGCTGCTGCTCGTCGAGCCGTTGCTGCGGCATTTCCTCCCACAGAAAACGCAAGTCGCGCACCATCGGGATCATCCTCAACCCGATGGACCGGCCGGGGGAAAGCAGCAGCGGTCCCGGGTAATCATAGTTGTTTTTCCGCCGCAAGAATTGCTCCGTGGCCGCGTGGGTCAGGTAGCTGGTGGTGATAATGTGCGGCAACGGCTGGCCGGCCAGTTGGCCAGTGCGCCGGCTCTTGGCCAGGTGCGTCTCGATGAACGTCCGGTGAACGCCGTCGAATTTGCAGAACGGATGCAGCGCTTTGACGACGCCGGCGCCTTGGGTCCAGCGGCTGCCCGCGCCCGCCGCCAGCGTGACCACGGCCAGTTGGCCCTGCGCGATGGCCGCCAGGCCCGCCCGGCGCAATTCCTCCGCCAATGGCTCGGTCGCATTCAAAACGTCCCCGTCCTCCGCGTCCTTGATCTCAGCGCTGGCCGGCAGACGGTTCTGCGCCAGGCCGATCCGGCCGTTTTTCAAATCATCTCGAATCTGCTCATGCTGCGCGCGGTCGAAACCGTTTTGTTCGAGCAATTCCCCCAGCGTCTGCGCGGATCCGTTCTCGGAATTCAGCCGGGGGAGCAGCCGGTCGAACAATGTTTGCATCATCCCAAACAATTCCGTCCGCGTCCGGCAAGCTGTGCTGAACTTGTCCAGTTCCGCGCGCTGTGAATTGGTCAACGCCCGCGGATCGGCGCGCAGCCATCGGGGAACGTGCAGCGCATAGTACCCGCGCGGCAGCAAAGCATCCTCACCCCTGGCCAGGTCGGCCCACGTGCCGCGCTCATTGATCGCGAAATCATAGACGACCGGCTCCATCGCGAAGGGCAGGGCGTGTTCCAATTCGCCCTTGGTTTGCGACATGATTTCCTGCAGGCGCTCCTGTGCCCGCGCCTTCTGTCCCGGCTCGAAGATAAATCCCATGCCCCCGCCGGACATGCCGCCCAGCATCCAGAACCCCCAGAAATCCGCTCCGAATTCGGCGCTCACCGTCCCGATGAGCGATTCGGTGAACGCGTTGCTGGCCCACGGTATGATCGTTTGGAGCGGCTCTCGAAAATTGCGCCAGGTCAGCCCGCCCACGCCGCGCACGTCTCCGGCGCGCAGCGCGGCGACCATTTCATCCAGCAGCCCGATGGCCTGCTGGCGCCCCGCCCATTCGGCGGGTGAACGCAGAAGATACTTTTCGGTCACCATTTCGAGGATCGGCCCGACGTTCTGCGCCATGCCGCCATGCACCAGCACCAGCGATTGCTGCAAACGCTCCCGGGTCTGGGAGGAAACCTCGTCGTGGCCCAGGATGCGGTGCGCGGGCATGAGCCGGCCGCGGCTGATGCCAAACTCAGGATCACCTTCCGCCGCAGCCACCCCGCAAATGAGTTTCATCCCCGGCCAGACGCCGCCCGAATCCTGCCAGCCGCCGCCCGACCCTCCCAACCATTCGCCCAGCAGCGCCCGCGCCAGCACCAGGCGCCGCTCCGGCTCGGCCAGGGCGCCTGTGAGAGACCTGGCCTGGCCGGTGGCCCGCATGCAGACAGAAATCAACGAGGCCAGCAGGCTCGTCGAAACCGCCAGACGCGAGCCTTTAGGAATATCGTTGACATGGCTTACAAGTTCCAAGCCGCGTCCGGCCCCCACGACCCGCGCCAGCAGGTCGGCAAGATCATGTCCCGCCCCTTCAATGCCGGGCGGCACGATGCCGGCGGCAATCACCGCCGCTTTGAGCAATCCCAGATAGTCCCGGGCGAAATCAAAAACTTCGGCAAGACTGCTGATGTCCGCGGTGGCGCCAAGGTCCACGCTCGTCAGGCGCAGAATCGGCTCGTCAATGACGCGCAGGCACGCTTCCACCGGCGGCTGCGGGCTTTGGTCCCGCCCGTGGACGCTCAGGTCAATTGACACATTGAGCACCCGCGCCCCTTCGGGGAAATCCATGCCCAGAAAGAAAATGTCGCTCCAGCCCGAGTGGCTCAAGTCCATGCGAACTGGAGTGCTCTCGCGCAGCAGCGGGTAGGCGCCCTCCTCGCAACGTTGCAGAAGTTCCGCCCGAATGCGCAGCGGATGCTCCTCTGGATGGCCCATGCGGAACATCCATTGGTTGCCGCGCACCGAGCGCACACTGCTTCGCACCTGGTCCGAAAGGGTCTGGAAACCGATGCGCTGATAAACGGCGGCCAGGGCGCTCGAAATCGCATCGCTGCAACCCCATCTCTTTTGCGCGCAAAGGAACTGGTCAAGCGCCTCCTCAAACCGCCGCTGCAGCAGATGTTCAAACCCTTTGAACGGAATGATCCCGTCCCGGCTCGCGGGCAATTTCCCCGGCAGATGATAACGGTGAATCGCGTAAAGGAAAAACAACGCGCGCACCCGCTCGTAAAGATTGTTGCTTCGCCGCCGAAAAGCCTCCAACTCCTCGCAGGCCTGGATCAGATCAGCCGCCGACCAGCGGGCGCACAGGGCGTCCAGGGACTGATTGCGGATTTTGGAATCAGGCGACGTTATGATGTCGATGAGCGGGCTGGACATGGGGGGGCGTTGGTTGTTTCCGCGCGGGGTTTAGGACGTTTCCTGCGCCAGCAGTTCAACGATGACGGCAAGAACCTCAGAGCGGGCCGGACTGCTCAAGGCCAGAGCCAATTGGGCGGTCAGCAAGCCGTATTTCAAACCGATGTCAAAGCGCCGGCCTTGCAACTCGCAGGCCAGATAACGCTCCCGGTTCGCCAGCTTGGCCAGCGCCTGGCTCAAGCTGGCCTTCTGCCCCGACGCCAGCTCCTCCTCCAGCAACTCCATCACGGTTGGCGTCAGGACATGCATCCCAAAAAAACAAAGATAATGGCCCGCCCGCAATCCGGGAACGATGAGGTCTTGTTCCGCGACGGTCGGCGTCGGTTTTTCCAGCACCTCCGCAATGAGATAAAGACCTTTCCGATTTTCCGCCAGACGCCCGCCCACGGCCCCATAATAGGGCAATTTGCTTTCGTGCGTGGACTGCACGGCGGAGACGGCGCAGGCTTCGGCCGCGGCCACTTCGACCAACTGCCGCACGCAACTGCGCTTCTCCCGGCTCAAATAAAGATGATCCCCGACCAGCAGCAGAAACGGCTCGGAACTGGTGAACGGGCGCGCGCACCAGACAGCGTGCCCGTATCCCTGCGGTTTATCCTGCTCTACAAAGCGAAGTCGCTTTCCGTGCGGCCCCGCGGCGGCGCGGTAAGCGGGAGCGTCGCCGGGATGGACCACCAGGCAGACCTCCTCCACACCCGCATCGAGCGCTTCCTGGACGATGATGTTGAGGGCGGTCTTGGTTTTGCCATCGCGGTCAACCAGCGTTTGCAGAGGCAGCGTCCGCTGGCCCGGGCCGGCTGCGGTGATGACCGCTTTTCGAATATCCATTGCTTCTTTCATGACATGAACCAGTCTGCCAAACGCACCGCCGCTGGCGATTCAATTTTTGCTCGCGGCCGGCGCCGCGCTCCTTTTCTTGGCCCTTGAATCCGGCGGCGTCCCTGTTTACATTGCGCCTGTTGATATGAGCGCGCCGGAAGTGAAAACCCCAGGTTTCCTGTTGAATCCGATGCTGTCCGCCATTTTCACGGGTCATCGTAGTCAATCATAGCAAAAGCACTATCGCGGATTCGCCAAACCTCCATGAAAGTCTTGCTCGTCCGCGGCAATCCGCGAAAAAATGGGTTCACCCAGTACCTTGTGAACCTCTTCGCCGCCGGCCTGCTCGAAGCGGGAGCGCGCGTCACCGACGTGGACCTTGCCGCCGAAGAGTATTCGCTCAAGCCTTGCCTGGGCTGCTATCATTGCTGGCTCATCAAACCTGGCCAGTGCGTCCATCACGACCCGATGGAAAATCTCCTGCCCGTCATCCTCGAAGCTGACGCGCTGGTCTGTGCCACGCCGGTCTATTATTTCGCGATGAGCAGTTGCCTGAAGAATTTTTTTGAGCGCACGTTCCCGTTGGCGGCGCAAGGTTTGGAAACGAGCAAAATGGGCATCTTGCGCAACCGCCTGCGCTCGCCGGCGAAGTGGGAGAACAAAAAGTTCATCTCCATCGCCGTTGGCGCCTTGCGGGCGCGCGAAGCTTACGAGCCGCTCAACCAGACCTTCCGCCTCATTGCCGACACCCTGGACATGGAGCTGGGAGGCCAGATCACGCGGGCTGAATCGCATCTGCTGCCCTTCAAATTGTCCAAGCCGATCACCCTCAAACGCGTCGAGGCCGCCTTTCTCAAGGCCGGGCGCGAGGCGGGCGCCTCCGGCGTGCTCTCCGCCAAAACCATCGCGGACGCCGAGCTGGCGCTGTCGCCGGACGAGCAGTATTTCCGCACCTATGCGAACATCTTTTGGGAGACCGCCGTCTCGATGGACGCCACCAACACCAACAGCGCCAAATTGCAACAACGGGTCAGCAGCGATCCCGACATTCTCATGCGCGAGATGGCAAGGAGCATCAACCCCAAGGCCACCGCGCGCCTGCGCGCCGTCCTGCAATTTGATTTCCCGGATTGCCAGCGGCACTACCGTTTCACCGTGGACAAAGGCCATTGCGAATTGAAATTCGAGCCGACCTCCAGCCCCGACTTGCGCGTGACCTGCGCGACAGACATCTGGGCGGCGCTGTTCATGCGCAAGTTAAACGTGGCCGCCGCGCTGCGCCAAGGCGTGATCGCGCTCGAAGGAGACAAAAGCCTGTTCACCCGGCTGGACCGCTATTTCCCGCTTCCCTCGGTTTGATTTCATGGAATTCGCAATCCACCCGCCCTTCGATGCGCGCCACAACGCCACACTGATGTCCGGAGAACTCACCCGCGCGATCCTCAAGCGCCTTCCCGGACAATGAAGCCAACTGAAGTTGACGTGCTCATCATCGGCGCCGGCCCGGCGGGTTCGACGGCCGCCGCGTTGTTGCGCCAGCAGGGTTTCCAGTTGTTGGTGGTGGAGAAACAGGTCTTTCCCCGGTTCGTGATCGGAGAAAGTTTGCTCCCGCACAGCATGGACCTTTTGCGGGAAGCCGGCCTCCTGGAAGCGATCCAGGCGCGGGGCTTCATGCAGAAATTCGGCGCCCTGTTTCTGCGCGGCAACCAGGCCTGCGGCTTTGATTTCTCCGACCAATTCACTTCCGGCTGGCAATACGCCTACCAGGTTCCCCGCGCCGATTTCGACCTCGCGCTGGCCGATGCCGTCGAGGCGCGCGGCGTGCCGGTTCTTTACGGCCGGCAAGTGACGGCGGTCGAGTTTCGCGATGGCCGTGCTTGCGCCGCCATTGAGCAGCCTGGCAAAGCCATCGACAACGTGCGCGCCCGCTTCGTGCTCGATTGCAGCGGATACGGGCGCGTTCTGCCCCGCCTTCTCTCCCTGGAAGAGCCAACCCGCTTTCCCACGCGCGAAGCGCTCTTCACCCATGTCACCCACGATCGCCGCCCATTGGGCCGCGAGGAGGGAAAAATCTGGGTGTGCATCCACCCCGACGGCGCGTGGATATGGATAATCCCCTTTTCCAACGGCAAAACCAGCGTTGGCGTGGTGGCCACTCCGGAATTCTTCCGGCATTATCCCGCCGAACCCCAGGCGCAACTGCGCGCCGCGCTGATGAGCGACCCCAACGCCGGCGCGCGCCTGGCCAACGTGCAATTTGCCTTTCCCCCGCAGCGCATCAGCGGCTACGCCTGCGCCGTCAAAAAACTATTCGGCCCCCAATTCGCGCTGGTGGGAAACGCCACGGAGTTTCTCGACCCGATTTTCAGTTCAGGCGTGACACTGGCGCTGGCATCGGCCAGCCGCGCCGCCCAGGTGCTCACCCGCCATCTGCGCGGACAGCCCGTGGATTGGCAGACCGAGTACTCCGATTTTGTCATGCAAGGGATCAACACCTTCCGCGCCTGCGTCAACGCCTGGTACGACACCAGCCTGCACGACGTCTTTTTTGCCGCCCACCGCGATCCCGACATCATGAAGCAACTCTGTTCCGTTCTGGCCGGTTACGTGTGGGATAGAAACAATCCGTGCGTATCGCAGTTGGAACGCGTGCTGCCGCTTTTGGCCAGGATCGTCCAGGGCCGTGACCGGAAATAATTGAAGTTCATTTAGTTGTACTCAATTGCAGCCAACGTCTGATTAATTGGCGGGCGCCTTCCAAAACTGAGGCATCAAACTGGCCGGGAGCTTTCCGGGTTAACTCTGAAAATTTAACAGGCTGGAGGCTCTGGGCATTTACGTAACTCTGTTCACGCAGCCAAGGAACCCGGGGCAATGCCATTTCGTAAGGTGTGCCATCATATTGCGTCGTAATCGTCAGCACTGAGGCCAAGGCAAGCCTTCCATTTGGTGCGGCGCCAACGACATAGGCCCATCGTGGCTTGGCAGTCAAACCAAGATCCACAAACCAACTTTCCCCAATTTTGGGGATCATAACTCATCCCACATCGCCGCTCTGCGCTTAACAGGGCCTAAAACCTCGTCTTCCGGGCTGTCTGCATTTAGCGGAAACGGTATGGCCCTTCTTTTGACCATTTGTGCGAACATTAATCGCACCACTTCGCCAGGTGTAGTGCCAATATCTTTAGCGACTTCTCTGGCTGTCGCCACCAACTTCTTATCAATGCGGCATTGAAAAACTTCAGTCATACTACAACTGTACGTTAGGGTGTTCAAAAAACCAAACGAAAAAACTGGACTGCCCCAGCCGCCAACCGCTGGAAACGGCGCTTGAGCCTTGCCTATCGGCTTGGCCCTGTTACCGTCTTGGGCAGGGGGCCGGCGGCGAGGACTCCGTTCGCCAGCGAGAATGAAAGTCACTTTTGTTTATCCTCGATTTGAGAAGTTCCTGACCAGCCTGCCGGAGCTGGACCGGGGGCTGGCGGATTACTCTCTGGGCAATTTCACCACGCCGCCCTCGCTGGGCATCCCGATCCTCGCGTCGTTGACGCCCCCCGAGATCGAGGTGGAGTTGCTCGACGACAACAGCGGCCAGGCGATCCGCCACGACGCGCCGACGGACCTGGTGGCCATCAACTGTTTCACTCCGCAGGCGGCCCGCGCCTTCGAGATCGCGGACGGTTTTCGCGCTCACGGCAAGAAGGTTGTCATGGGCGGATTGTTCCCTTCGTTCATGGCCGCCGAGTGCCTCAAACACGCCGACGCTGTCAATGTGGGCGAAGGGGAGCCAACCTGGCGGCGCATCCTGGCCGACGCCCAAGCCGGCGCGCTCCAACCGCTCTATCACGGCGGCTGCAACGCCGACCTGTCCCTGACTCCAATCCCGCGCCGCGAGATTTTCTACCGCAACGAACATTACGACTGGGACGAGGACCTCGTCCAACTCACGCGCGGCTGCTCCTACGCCTGCGCCATGTGCTCGCTTCCGGCGCAAATGGGCAGTCGCATCCGTTTCCGGCCGATTGACCGCGTGCTTGAAGAGCTTCGCGCGCTCAAGCACGAAAACGTTTATCTCGCCGACGACACGCTCTTCTTCACGCAGCGCAAATTGAACGATTACGCCCGGGCGTTCTTCCGCGCCGCGGAGCCGCTGGGCAAAAAATACTTCATCTCCTCCGCGCTCGCGCTGAACACCGACCCCGGCTTCCTGGACCTGGCGGCGCGCGCCGGCCTCCGGAATTTCTACTGCACGATGAACGTTGACCCCGTCTCCATCCGCGCCCTGCAAGGCGAGGCCCGCCAGCGCCAGGCGCTCATTGATCTGGTGAAAACGCTCGAAGACCGCGGCATCCGCTTCTTCGGCTCGTGCGGCATCGGGCGGGACTGGGACGACGCCGACATCGCCGACCGGGTGCTAGACCTCTTTGACGCGGCCGGGATTCACACGGCGGAGTTCTTCATTTTCACGCCGTATCCCGGTTCGGTGCATTGGGACCGCTTGCAGCGCCAAGGCCGCATCTTCGATTTCAACTGGTCTCATTACAACGGCGCCAACGTCGTAGCCCGCCCGCTGAACCTGACCCCTGACAAACTGCGCGAGCAATTCATCAAGCTGTGGAACGAATTCTTCCGGCGCCAAAAACCTCAACATACCGCCAGCCTCGAACCGGCGACGTGGCAGGGCGGCGTGCAGGTTCTGGGCAAACAATTGCGGCGCCAGGGCATCAGCCGGCAAGCCGCCATCACCGGCATTGGCATTACCAGTCCCATCGGCCACACCGCGGAGGCTGTCACGGAGTCGCTTCGCGCCGGACGCCACGGACTGGCGCCCATCCAGAGATTCGACGCCCGCCATTTCCGCGGCAATTTCGGGGCCGAAATCGAAGACCGCCATCTGACCGAGTGGCTGAGCGAGGCGGAGATGGCCGAATACGAAGACCGCTATTTGCGCCATGCCATCGCCGCGGCCCGGCGGGCCTTGCGCGACGCGGGCATTGAATCCGCTGCCAACGGCCTCCGCCGCGACATCGCCCTGGTGCTGGGCACCTGCAACGGCGGCCTTTGCTCCGCAGAGGCGGAGTACGCCTGGAAACACGGCCTCAGCCCGCGCCCGATCGACGAACAGATGAACTTGCAGGCCCAACTCTATGGCTTCGGCAAAGCTATGGCCAGCGCCTTGAAGCTCGGTGGCGAAACGTGGGTTGTCACCACCGCCTGTTCCTCCACCACCGTTGCCCTCGGCCTGGCCCAGCGCCTCGTCAACCACGGCTATTACGACATCGTGCTCGTCGGCGGCTCCGACGTGCTCTCCGTGGCGAACATGTCCGGCTTTGACTCTCTCAAAGCGACGGCCCCGGGCCGCATGGCTCCCTTCTCCACTCCCTTCGGCATGAACGTCGGCGAGGGCGCCTGCTTCTGGGTTCTCGAGGATATGGAGAAGGCCCTCTTGCGTCACGCCCGTTGCCTTGGCCGCCTCGTGGGCCATGCGACCACTTCCGACGCCTACCATCCCACCGCGCCCGACCCGCGCGGCCAGGGCGTTCAGCGCACCTTGCGCCAAGCCCTGGACGATTCCGGCCTCACCCTGGCCGACATCGGCTGCATCAACGGACACGGCTCCGGCACCGAGGCCAATGACAAGGCTGAATCGCGCGGGGTGGCGGCTTTCTGCGATGGCCATGCCATCCCGCTGGTTTCCACCAAATCCTTCTTCGGCCACTGCATGGGCGTCACCGGCATTCTGGAAGCCACCGCCCAGTTGCTGGCCATGAACGCGGGCTTCATCCCCCCCACCCTCAATTTCTCCGCCCCGCGTCCCGGCTGCGCGCTCGACTACGTTCCCAACCAGCCGCGCCCCAAGAACTACTCGGCCTTCCTCTCCTCCAATTTCGCCTTCGGTGGCAACAACGCCGCCGTAGCCGTCTCCAAATCGGACGCTTCCGTGCCGCCGCGCCGCTCGCGCATCCAGCGCGTGGTCATCACCGGCGTCGCCGCCGTCACTTCCCTGGGCCTGGGCATCCAGCGGACGCTCGACCAGTTGCGCCGCAACGTCGTTGCCATCACGCCCGTCACCAAATTCCCATTGCGCGGCCAGAAGTCCCGCTGCGTGGGACAAGTCGGTCCCTTCAAGTCTGCGGAGGTGGACCGTCGGATTGATTTCTCCAGCCTCAACGACATCAGCCGTTTCGCGGTCGCGGCGGGCCGCCTGGCGCTCGATCACGCCCGACTCAAATCCTCTCCGAGCCACGCCGATGATATGGGCGTGGTCCTCGGAGCGGCCAACGGCCCCTCTGAAATGGGGCATATGGACAGCGTGTTCAGCAGCGACTCTTTCAAAGGCAGCGTCACGAGCTTCTCGAACGTTGTGCCCAACTCAACGGCGGGCTGGGTTTCCAACGCCCTCTGCCTCAGAGGGATCAACGCCACCCTCTCCGCCGGCCCTCACGCGGGCTTGCAAAGCCTGGCCTACGCCTTCGATGCCCTCGCCGACGGCCCTCCTCGCGTCCTCCTCGCCGGCGCGGCGGACGAGGTTTACGGCCAGACCTTTTACAACTACGACCGGATTGGATTCCTCTGCTCCGGCGCCGAGGAATCCGATTACTTCCTGCGTTTGGACAACGACAAGCGCAAGGTCCTCGGCGAAGGCGCCGCCACTCTCGTCATGGAAACCGCAGACGCCGCCCTCAAGCGCGACGCCTCGATCCTCGCCGAAGTCCTCGGCTACGGCATGGGCATGGACGCCGAGGGGTTCGCGGCGCCCAACCTTGGCACCGCGGGCTTGAGCCATGCGGTTGACCTCGCGTTGAAACGGTCCGGCGTTTCCCCGGACCAAATCGGCCTGCTGGTTTGGGCCCCGCAGGGCAATGGCCAGGACCTCAAAGTGCTCAAAGTCTGCGAGAAACTCTTTGGAACAGATTTTGCCCGGCTGCCCTTGGTAACGACCACCTTCAACACCGGCTTTATCGAATCCGCGTCCATCCTCGTGAGCCTGGCGGCGGCATTGGCGGCCTTGGAGCAAGGCGCGGAACTCTGGCCCCAGCGCACGGGCGTGAAGGACTTGGACTGCCGCCCAATAAGTGCGCCACCCGAATACATCCTAGCCCTGGGCGGCACCGACTTCGGCTACAACTTCGCCGCCATCCTCCGAAAAGGATGGAAACCCTGACCATATTGATGTTCAGGTTATTAAAGATGGTGTTGAAAAAGCCAAGTTAATGATCTGCGCAAAAACAATTTCGAATTTTTCTTGAACAGAATGTCAGAATCATCCGGGGCAGAGTTCTGAGGACGATCCCCGAAGCCCCACCGCCTTTATGCGTGTTGCAACTTGCGGCCGGGCAGAAAGCGGATTTCCACGCGCTTCCCAATGGCGGCAGCGATGCGGCGCAACATGGCCAGGGAATGGCCATCATAGTCCGCGTCTTCGAGCCGGGAGATGACGGATTGGGTGGTGCCAACCTTGCGCGCAAGCTCGTCCTGCGAAAGCCTGGCCTTGATGCGCAGTTCGTAAATCTTCCGGGCGATGTCCAGATTGTCCTGTTCCCGTTCGACCAAGTCAGCCATGTCCCGGCTCTTCCCGGTGAGTTCTTCCACGAGCGCCAACGCGTCACTGGTGCGCTTTTGGATCTTTTGGCTGCGCATTTTCAATGTCTCCTATAAACGCGTGGGCGGCAGGGCTGGCAACATTCGCCCGCTTCCGCTCCACTGCCCGGTTGATCTCAACGTCTGGCATTTCATTTGTCAGATTATCGCAGACATGCGATAATTGTCAACCTCGACTTTTTGGCGCAAAGACACGGTCATTTGACAAAGACAGAATCTTAACCTCACGCAAAGACGCCAAGGACTGGTGCGGAAAGCCGCAGCCAAAATCCCCGCATTATGTGGTCAAATCTGCCATCCGACATTGTTCGCTTGCCGTTGTAAATTAGCCAAATTCGCTTTCTCGGTGCGAATGCGACCCTCATAAAAGTCCCGCATCTGCCGCGCGTCACCAATGGGCCCCTAAAAATATTACATTCCGCATTGAAGCCAGGCGGGGACCGTCTCCCAAACGCAAGATATATGTTGCACAATGCAAGTTGTGTGGTATTGTGGCGCCAGTGGCTGAGGGCGGTTTGTTCTTTGAAAGGCCGCGGATCGGGGCGTTTGAGCGGTAAACCCGTTTGGACCACGCCATGCCCCGGTTGGCGCGGCTGTTTATCCTCCTTCGCGCTGCGCGCCACGGAGGCCAGGTCCGCCTTGCATGGAGCGCTGGCCCCGTTTCCGGCCCGCCGGGCGGATGGGAAAAGAGGACTTAACCACGGATTTCACGGATGAACACGGATCAGGACTTCCCATCCGTGTTATCCGTGTCATCCATGGTTGAATGCCTTCCTCCGCGGCTCTCTGCGGACTCTGCGCGACATAGGCTGGTTTGCCTTGGGCTGGTGTTCCAGAGTTTCACCCTCTGGCAAGCTCTGACAATTAAAAAAATCCGTGGTTTTGGCCGGCTGTTTGCACCTGTTTGCGCCTATTCGCGCCTTAAATTGACGGCGGTGAGGGTTTCCCGGACGGGGCGGAGTTCGCTGGTTACGGAAATTACGGTAAATTACGCCTATTTACGCCAAATTACGGTAAATTACGGTAGTTTTGTTGCTGCACGTGAGCTGCGCCTCACCGAAAAGACGGGCTGTCCGGGGCGGTTTAAATGAAATTTCAGCCGCTGAAACTGCCAAAATGGGGCGGCGCAGCAGCACCGCCCCACCAAATATGGGGTTTCAAGACGGCCATTTGGGGCTTGCAGGATACGGAAGAAATTATCGGGCCGCGCCGCTCGCGGATGCGGCCCGCCCGGATTAGCCCGACTCGGCGGATGTGCAGGCTTGTGCAGGCTTGTGCACCCTTGTGCACCATAAAATGCGCGGGGATTGGAGTTCTCCCACGGGCCGGGCGAGCTTGAAGTTGTTGATAATAAAGGACATGCAAATGGAGATATGGAGGTTTTTGAGAAATGCCAGCCAAATGGCTCGGCAGGAGCCTCGCCACTGCCGAGGCGGACGCGTTCAAATACTGAGAGGCGCGCCTGGACGTGCGATGGAGAACTTTTCGCTTTCCCGGTGAGGGGGTTGCTCTACACTGGGCCGCCAAGAGTCCGCACGGAACAAAAATTTATGAAGCAAGAGAAAATCGCCGACGCCGGGGCAACCCGCCGTGAATTCATCAAGAAATCCGCCTTGGCCACCGCCGTCGTGGCCACCAGCAGCATCTTCAAAACGCCCGTTTATGGCCAGAACCAGGCCCCCTCTCCGGGCAGCGTGGTCGGGGCCAATAACCGCCTCCAAGTCGCCTACATCGGCACGGGCAACCAGGGGATGCTCCACGTCAACCTGCAAAAGCAGAACGCCGTCGCCAACAACATCGTCCAGGTGGCCGCCTGTGACCTTTCCGCGCACCGCCAGCAGGACGCCAAAAGCGCCATCGGCGACGCCTGCGTTCTTTACAAGGATTACGAGAAGTTGCTGGAGCGAAAGGACATTGACGCCGTCACCATCGCCACCAACGATCACTGGCACTGCAAGACGACGCTCGCCGCCCTCGACGCCGGCAAGCATGTGTATGTGGAAAAGCCGATGACCCGCTATCTGCCGGAGGCGTTCGCAGTCTATGACAAGGTGAAATCGACGGGCAAGATATTGCAAGTCGGCTCCCAGGGCTGCACGGCGGCGGCGTGGCACAAGGCGGCCGAGTTGATCCTGGCCGGCAAGATTGGCACCCCGGTTTGGGCGCAAGGCTATTACTGCCGCAACAGCAAGGAGGGTGAATATAATATTCCCGTGCCCGCCTGGGCCGCGGACGCCAAAGACTACGATTGGGACAAGTGGCAGGAGCCGGTGCATGACAAGAAGCCTTTCAACCCCGAGGCCTATATCCGGTGGCGCAAGTACTATCCCTATTGCGCCGGGTTGCTGGGCGATCTGGTGCCCCACCGCCTGCTGCCGTTGATGCTCGCAACCGGAAAGCCCGAATTTCCCTCGCGAGTGGCCAGTCTGGGAACCAAAAATGTCCATGCCGACAAGACGGTTGCCGGCACGGTGGAGCGGGACATTCCCGAACAGGTCGAGCTTCTGGCCGAGTTCCCCAGTGGCATGACCATCCTCATTGTGTCCAGCACCGTCAACGCCCGCAGTCCGGGGTTTGTCATATACGGCCATGAGGCGTCGCTGGAAATTGGCAGTAGCGGCGAGCGCATCCAACTCACGCCGGAGAAACCCTTTGCCGAAGATATCGACCTGGCAAAATTCGAGGGCCTCACCCCGGCGGAAGACTTCGGCGCCCACGAAAAAGACTGGTTTGACAGCATCCGCGCCAACAAGCAGCCCAACGCCAACGTCGATCTGGCCATCCGCGCGCAAACGGTCATTGCCCTGGCAGAGATGTCCAATCGCGAAAACATCGTTTGCTTCTTCGACGAGAAGACTCGCAAAATCACCACCGGCGAGGGCAAAGAGGTCCCGGCCATCACTTACGGAACGCTGGAACCTTCCTGAAACGATTCTGATTCACGCGCCCATTTCGATGGGCGGCGTCCGCGCCGCCCGCGGGGCGTTTTGATTGTCTGACAAGATGAAGATCACTTTTAACTGGCTCGCGCAATACGTCAATGTGCCCTGGACACCGGAGGAATTGGCCGGACGCCTCACCCTCCTCGGCCTCGAGATGGAAGGGATGCAAAAGCTGGGCGGAGAGTTTGACGGCATCGTCGTCGCGCAGATTCTTACCCGCGACAAGCATCCCAACGCCGACAAGCTTTCCCTCTGCCGCGTCTTCGACGGCCGCGCCGAGCGCCAGATCGTCTGCGGCGCGCAGAATTTCAAGGCCGGCGACAAGGCGCCTTTGATCCTGCCAGGTCAAACCCTTCCGGCCAAACCCGGCCAGCCGCCCGTCACCATCAAAGCCGGCAAAATCCGCGGCTGCGAATCCCACGGCATGCTTTGTTCGCCTCAGGAACTGGGACTGCCCGACAATATCGAGGGCCTGCTCATCCTTCCCCAAGACGCCAAGGTCGGACAGCCCTTCGCCGAATTCCTGGGGCGTCCCGCGGGCGACGTTCTGTATGACCTGGAAATCACACCCAATCGGCCTGACTGGAACAGCCTCATCGGCATCGCGCGGGAAATCAGCGCCCTGACGGGCAACCCGTTGCTGCTGCCCGAAATCCAGATCCCACCGGCGAGCCTGGCCGGCGAACCGGCGGAAAAGCTGCTGGCCGTGCGCATTGAGGAACCCGAACTTTGCCCGCGCTACACCGCCCGCGTCATCCGCGGCGTCAAGATCGGCCCCAGCCCGGCGTGGCTCCGCTCCGCTCTGGAAAAGACCGGGTTGCGCTCCATCAACAACGTGGTCGATGTCACCAATTTCGTCATGCTCGAAACGGGCCATCCGTTGCACGCCTTCGATTTCCATTTGCTCGGCGTTCCCGCCGGATCGCGCAATCTCCCGTCCATCGTCGTCCGCCGCGCCGCCGCCGGAGAAAAATTTGTCACACTCGACGGCAAAGAGCGCGTGCTCGACGCGCAGATGCTGTTGATCGCCGATGAATCCAAAGGGCTTGCCCTGGCCGGGATCATGGGCGGCCAGAATAGCGAGATCAACCCGGACACCGTCGATGTCCTGCTGGAAAGCGCCTGCTTTAAGCCCCAAAATATCCGCGCCACGTCCAAGAAATTGGAGTTGCGCACCGACTCCTCCTACCGCTACGAGCGCGGGGCGGACGTCGGAGCGTGCGAGCGCGCCAGCCGCCGGGCCGCCCTGCTCATTCTTGAGACCGCCGGCGGCCGATTGCACGAGCCGCTCATCGACGCCTATCCCGCTCCCGCCGCCCCGAAGGAAATCCGGCTCCGCTGCGACAAAACCAATGCCTTGCTTGGCGTGGACGTTCCCGCCGCCGCGCAAATCCAATTCCTCCAGCGCCTCGGCCTGGAGTGCTCCGATCCGGCCGCTCCCGCCTTCCGCGTCCCGACCTTTCGTGTTGACCTGAAGCGCGAGGCGGACTTGATCGAGGAAATCGGACGGCTTTACGGCGTGGACAAAATTCCGGCCACCCCGCCCCGCGGCGCGCTGGGCGCCAACGCCTTCGACGCGGTGCATGACCAAATCGCCGAAGCCCGGCGCCTTCTGGCCGGCTTGGGCCTGCTGGAAGCGCAGGGGCAGACGCTCATTTCCAGCGCCGCGGCCAGCTTGGGCGCGGAAGCCGCCCCGCCGGCGACACTGCAAAACCCCTTGAGCGGCGACATGAACGCGTTGCGCCCCAGCCTCCTGCCCGGCCTGCTGGAAGCTCTGCGCCACAACGCCAGTCATAAGAACACCGACACCGCGCTCTTCGAAATCGGCCGCGTCTTCGCGCCCGCGGCGGGCAAATTCAGGGAAGAGCGGCGCATGGGCATCGCATTGACCGGCCGCCGCCAGCCCGCCTTTTGGAGCGGAGCCGAGCGCGATATCAAGTGTGACATTTACGATTTGAAAGGAATCTTGGAGGAATTCCTGGCCAACTTCGGTTTCCGCGGCATTTCCTGGACGCGCCGCGAGGCGGGCGGACCGCTCTTCCTGGAATCCGCTGCGATCCAACTGGGCAAGCTGCCCCTAGGAGAACTGGGCCGTCTTTCGCCCGCCTTGCAGAAGCGTTACGACTTGCGCGACCCGGTGTACCTGGCCGAATTGAACTTCGACACGGTCCTGGCGCGAGCCAATCCCGCCAAATCGTTCAAGCCACTGCCCGCTTATCCGCCTATCCGCCGCGACGTCGCGATGCTCGTGCCGGAAGCCACGACGCACGAGGCCGTGCTCAACGTCATCAAGCAAACCAAGCCGCAGAACCTGGAACTGACGGAACTTTTCGACGTGTTCCGGGGTCAAAATGTACCCGAAGGTTGCAAAAGCATGGCTTACGCCTTCACCTACCGCAACTCCGGGCGCACGTTGACCGACGCCGAGGTCAACGCGGCGCACGAAAACCTCGTCGCCCAATTCAAGCAAACCCTCGCCGCCACCATTCGAGAGGCCTAGCCGCCGCATTTCAGAATGACCGAGGAGCCGTCCATGCCGCCAGCCAGTCCTAGCATCCTGACCATCAACGGCGGCTCCTCAAGCATCAAGTTCGCGCTTTACCAGGCCGTCCAACCGCTCAAGCGAGGGCTGCACGGGCAGATTGACCGCATTGGCCTGAGCGGGACAAACCTCACGTTCGTTGACGCGGACGGCCATCAGCAGAACAGCCGCGGGCTTGCGGCCACCGACCACAAATCGGCCGCGAATTCTCTGTTCGACTGGCTGCAAGGACAGGAGGGATTCGATTCGGTCCGCGGGGTGGGACACCGGGTGGTCCATGGGATGCGACACACCGCTCCCGAGGTGGTCACCCAGGCATTGCTGGATGAACTCCATCGCATCAGCCCGAACGATCCCGATCATCTGCCTCGCGAGATCGAACTGATCGAGACATTCCGCCGGCGCCATCCGGAAATGTGCCAGGTCGCCTGTTTTGACACGGCCTTTCACCAGACCATGCCGCGCGTGGCCAAGCTCCTGCCCATCCCGCGGCGCTTCGACGCCAAGGGGATTCAGCGATATGGCTTCCACGGCTTGTCCTATGCCTATCTCATGGAAGAACTCGCCCGGCTGGGCGACACGGCGGCGTCCAAAGGCCGCGTCATTCTGGCCCATCTGGGCAACGGTGCGAGCATGGCCGCCGTGCTCGACGGAAAAAGTATTGACACCAGCATGGGGTTTACCCCGACGGGCGGTCTTGTGATGAGCACGCGGTCAGGCGATTTGGACCCCGGCTTGGCGCCCTTTCTGGCGCGCACCGAGCAGATGTCCACAAAACAGTTTTACGAAATGGTCAATCACAAGTCGGGGCTTCTCGGTGTGTCGGACATCAGCCCGGACATGCGGGACCTGCTTGCAAAGCAAGCCGGCGACGCGCGGGCGGCGGAAGCGGTGGAGCTTTTTTGTTATCAGGCGAAGAAGTGGATCGGCTCGTTCGCCGCGGCGCTGGGCGGGTTGGAAACGATTGTTTTCGCCGGAGGCATCGGTGAAAACTGCCCCTCCATTCGCGCCCGCGTCTGCGACGGGCTTGGGTTTCTCGGCGTTGAACTCAACTCCGCTCGCAACGCCGCCAATGCCGCCGTGATTTCATCCGATGCCAGCCGGGTTACCGTCCGCGTCATTCGCACGGACGAGGAAATCATGATCGCGCGGTCGGTTATGCGCTCTTGTCCGGCGATTGCGGCGGAATAGGAGTCAATTAAATCATTAACGGGGAATCGTCGGTTTGGACGGCGATCTGCGAGGCGCCATTGTCGCTCTGGCCGACGCTGTTTTCTTGACTGAGTCGAACGGGCGTGACAAAGGGCTTGCCCAGCCGGTCCTCCAGGAGCCTGGTGACCATCTGACAACATTCCCGCCGCCGCTGGTCCAGCCTCCTGCGATAGACCATCCCCATGGCCAAGTATATCAGGAGGCTGATGAGGGAGCCCATGCCCAGAGCGCAAACAAGATTCACGATGAATCGCGGCGCGCTGTAGGGGAAATTTGTCAGCATTATGGCCGGATAGCTGATGAAAGCCAAAGCGAGCGCGGTCAGAACAGCCATCAGCCACGCGGCGCGATGCACACAGCGCCTGGCGCGCTCAATGCGAATGATCTCGGCTTGAAGCTCCCGCCGCCCGGCGCTTGCGTCGTAAAGAATACACCGGCGCAAAAACTCCGTTTCTCTTCGGTATTCGCTCATCGACACATTGCAAATTAAACTACCGCCACGCTGTTCGCTATGGGGTGTTCACCCCATAGCCAAACGACGCCGGCGGCCTCATACTGCCATTGGATGAGACGCATCATGATTGTTCTGGCGCTGCTCGCGGCCTGTTGGGGCGGCCTGCGCGCGGCTTCCGGTTCGACCAACTCCCCCGGAGCCAATCGCCTCCTCATCGTCGAGCCTAGTTCCATGCCGGTGACGGCGGGCAAAGTCGTTCTGATCATCGGCGCGCTCAAACGGACGGACGGCGGTTACTCGGGCGATTACAAGATCAAGGTGTCTCCCCTCTTCTTCAAAAGCGAAAAGGGGCGTCTGGCCATAATCGTCTCTGATGAGTCATCGGCCAGGATCGGCCAGGGCAATGCCGCCGCCATCATCGGGACCGCCACGACGAGCGGCAAGGGCGGCAAAAGCCGCCACGTCGATGTCACGGTCGCCCCGGTGGATAACGACCACGGCACACTGAAACTCTGGTTCATGGCGGGAGACAGGCAATTGATCTTCGAGCCGGCCTATCACTTTGGGGTTGCCGGGAAAGAAACGGCACTCAATCCTGGACGGTGAACTTGGAGCGGCAGGAGCGCATCCGCTCCGCCTCGATGACCGCCTCCATCCGGCGCAAATCCTCCGAGATCGTCGTACTGATGATCAGATACTGAAAATGCCGCCACTGCGCGATTTCGTGTCGGGCCACGCCCAGGCGCTTTTCCAGTTGCGCCGGGGAATCGGTGCCGCGGCGGCGCAGGCGCGTCTCCAGGAGGGCCACCGTGGAGGGCGTCAGAAAGACCGTGACCAGCGCCTGCCGCAGATCGGCGTCCGCCGCCGCGCGGGAGCAGATCGTGGCGGCGCCTTGAACGTCGATGTTGAGCAAAACGTCCTTTCCCCCGCGCAGCGTGTTGAGCACCTCGGTCTTGGGTGTGCCGTAGCTGAGGCCATGCACCTGCGCGTGCTCCAGGAAATCCCCGGCCTGCACGCGCTTTGAAAAATCCGCGTCGTCCAGAAAATAGTAGTCCCGCCCGTCCATCTCCCCGCGCCGGGGCGGGCGCGTCGTGCAGGTGACGGCGCGGGTCATTTCCGGGTGCACGGCCAGCAATTGCTGGCAAAGGGTCGTCTTGCCCCCGCCGGAAGGCGCGGAAATGACGATCAACAACGGCGTGACGCCGATAAGCTCATGCTCTGGCGGCGGCGCGCTCATTCGACGTTCTGGACCTGCTCTCGAAATTTTTCCAACTCGGCCTTGAGCAACACCACCTCCCGGGAGATGACGCTGTCGTTGGCCTTGGAGCCGAGCGTGTTGATTTCGCGGTTGATCTCCTGCGCCAGGAAATCCAGCGTCCGCCCCACCGGCTCGGCGGATTTGACGCAGTCGTCAAATTGTTGAAAGTGGCTGTGCAGGCGCGTCAGCTCCTCGGAAACGTCCGAGCGGTCGGCGAAATAAAATATCTCCTTGACAAGCCGCTCATCGTCCAGGCCCGGCGCCTCCAGGCCGGCCGCCTTGATCCGGGCCAGCAATTGTTCGCGGTAGCGCTCGGCCACTTTGGGCGCCAGGTCCCGCACCCGCGCCACGCCGGCCCGCAGGACCGCGACGCGCGCCTTCAAATCCCGCGCCAAAAACCCGCCCTCGCGCTTTCTCATTTGCAGCAGAACGTCCAGGGCGGCGTCCAGCGCCTTTTTCGCCGCCGGCCAAAGGTCCACCGCCTCGGTCATCTCCTCTTCCGGCCGCAGCACGCCGGGGGCGCGCGCCAGCATGTCCAGAGTGACGGGGTCGGGCAAACGCAGGGACTTGGCAAGGGCGCGCAATTCCCTGGCGTAGGTCCTGGCCAGCGCGCCGTCGATTCGCATATGGGCGGCGCCCTTGGCGGCGTGAACCGACAGCCGCACCGTCAGCCGTCCGCGCGCCACGCGGCGGTTGATCTCGTCGCGAATTTGCGCTTCCAAGACCTCCAATTCGCGGGGCAAATTGACGGCGATTTCGGTCTGTTTGCGGTTGACGGAACTGAGCTCCACCGTGACTTTAAAGCCGCGTTGCGAGGTCTCGCCCCGTCCGTATCCGGTCATTGATTTCATCGTTGCCCCCCGATTAACGCGCATGAGCCGCGGATTTGCAATGTCATTCGGTTTTTTGTAGATTGGCGGCGAGTTTATGACTCCGCTTCCCTTGCATGAATTACATCGAGCCGCCGGGGCCACTTTCATTGACATCAACGGCCAGGAGGCGGCGGCGCATTATGGCGATTGGCTGGCCGAATACCGGACTCTGCGCGAAGGGGCGGCGATACTGGATTTGAGTTTTCGCGGGCGCTTGTGCCTCACGGGGGCTGACGCCCAAAAATTTCTTAACGGCCAGGTCACCAATAATGTGAAGGACTTGAAACCGGGCGAGGGCTGTTACGCCGCGCTGGTTTCCGCCAAGGGCAAAATGGAGAGCGACCTCAACATTTACCGTCTCGAAAATGAAATGTTGCTCGATTTCGAGCCGGGCCTCTCCGAGCGGGTGGCGCGGCGCCTGGGAAAATTCATCATCGCCGACGATGCGCAAGTCATCGATGTCGCCCCGGACTACGGGCTTCTGAGTGTGCAAGGGCTTGAGGCGGCGGCGGTGCTTGCCCTATGGGCGCCGGGCCTGGACGCGCCGCGGGAAGCGATGGCCGCGGCCAAAGCGCCCATCGCCGCCCCCGGAGAAATATATGTGACCCATCAGGCGCGCGCCGGCCGGCCGGGTTTCGACATTTTCGTTCCCGCCGCCGCCCTGCGGGAGACGTCCGCGCAATTGCTGGCGGCCGGCGCGCGGTGGTGCGGATGGCAGGCTCTGGAAACGGCGCGAATCGAGGCGGGCGCGCCCCGTTTCGGCGCGGACATGGACGAGACGAACCTCGCGCCGGAAGCGCTGGACGCGCGCGCCATCAGTTACTCGAAAGGCTGTTATATCGGGCAGGAAGTGATCGCGCGCATTCGGACTTACGGGCAGGTGGCCAAGTCGTTGCGCGGCTTGCGCCTGGACGGCGACATGAGCGAATTGCCTGCCAAAGGCGCGAAAATTTTCTCCGGGGACAAGGAAGCCGGCTACATCACCAGCACGGTGCGCTCGCCCGCATTGCAAGCCGTGATTGCCCTGGGCTACATCCGGCGCGAAGCCGGACAACCGGGCGCCCCCCTGCTCGTGCAGACGCCCGCCGGTGCAATTCCCGCGAGGATTGTGGAGCCGCCGTTCGTTCCCGCGCCGTGATTCAATACGAAATTACCTCTAGCCGCCAATTCGTTGAAAGTGCTGGATATTTGCTGTGACAACCGCCAATCCATGATGCAAGGCCGTCGCCGCGATCCAAAAATCGTTATCGCCCATGGTTTGGCCTCCGGCCCGCAGTTGTCGGGAAAGTTGGCCCGCACGCCAGGCAATTTCACGGTCGATGCCCAGGATGCTGTAGCGACGCAAACACATCCAGCAATCCTCCTCTTGATCCGCGCTGAATCCTTCCGCAAACTCGCCCACACTAATAGTGCTGACATATAGAGGCGCGTTGGCGTGCTGCGTCAGAAATGAGTGAACGGGGCCAAGCCGATTGCGTTTAATCTCCCGCTCGTAATCAATTAGAAATGTCGTATCGAAGAGCATCGATGCTCACCCCCAATGCGAGGGGCTGCGGGATGGATTGGCCTGGGCTTCGGACAGGTGATCCAGAGCTTCTTCTGTCAAGGGTGATGAACCGGCGCGCAATTTGAAATCCTCCAGCAAGTCGCGCGCCAGCGAAGGTTTCAGCGGAAATTCAGCGCGTCGGACGACATCCGAGTAAGTCTCCCGTGGACTCAATCTGGCCGATTCAAGCTTCTTCACGGCATCTGAGTCCAATTCGATGGTCATAATTGACATGCAGAAAAGATGCCTGATTCGCGCCAGATATTCAAGTGGCGATCGCTGCCCCTTCACCTCTCTCAAACGCGCTCATTGCGGCGGCGCCGACGACTTTGCGAACGGCATATCCGCGTCGGTATGCACGCGGTTGCCCGCCGGATCAATTATTGTCACGGTGACGAAAACTACCCGTACCTTGTTTACTCCAGGGGGTTGGTTGGTAATCACTTCGCCAATCACCAGTGTTTGGCCGTCCCAAATGTTCTGGCGAGCGCTGGCATGCCAGATCTGGCTGCCCGCCTTGATACTCGGCATTGCCGTAATGTGAATGGAGTATCCGTCCGCGCTGACCTTGGCAAGAACATTGAGTGAAGGCCCATCCCCGCTCGCGTTCGTGGAACTGATGTGCGTCTGCCGGCCGCTCAGAGTTGTGACCCCGGGAGCGGACAGAATATCCGCGCCGGTCTGATGCTCGATGGCATTTATGACCAGGCGAAATTGAGGGTCCGGCAGAATGCCGATCCAATTCTTTACAAGCATCTCTTGCATGCCCAATCCGTTGGTGTTGCGCAGCCCGCTGGCTATAAGGTTATTCGACGCCGAGGAGGCATTGGCGCCACGGCCTGGGGTGGAAGTTGTCGTGCCGGGCGTGGGGATGCCTGATGCTGGGAACATTCCGCTGGGATTGGCGGTCGCGCCTGGACCTTGAAACGACGGAGCAGTCCCTCCCTGCGATCCACTGGCGGCGTTATTCGTCAATGTGCTGCCCAGAAACAAGTTAACACCAAAACCGCGGCTGTCCTCCTGCGACAATTCGACAAATTTGGTCTCAATGAGCACTTGCGGCGGGACCTGATTCAGGGTCTCGATTGCTCCCTGAATGATTTCCAAATCCTGTGCTGTCGCCCGCACAATGATCTGTCCGAGGCGGTCGTTGAAGCCGAGGATATTGCCGGCTTCATTCAGGTTGGCGCCGGCTGCCGCAAAATACCGCCTCAACAGGTTATGCGTTGTGAGGAGACCGGGGACTGTCGTCACATAATTAGTCGGGACCTGGGGACCACCCGAAGCGTTATTACCGAAATCCAGAGACGAATCATTGACGTCGTCACTCGAGATGTCAGAATCGAGGTTGGTACGATCGAATTCCTTCAGAGCTTGTCCAATGGCACGTACGTCCACCTTGAACACCTTGGAATATAGGACCGACGGGTCATCCTGCGGGGCCGGAACGGGCTTATCAACCTGTTTGCGCGCCTGGTGCAAATACCGGGCTTCCTTGATCATATCCAGGTAATAGGGTGCCGTCCGGTTGGAGGGATCCTCTTTCCAGACTTGAACCAAAATCGCTTCCGCCTCGTCATACTTCCCCATTTCGTAAAGAAGCTTTGCGTTCTGGACTCGGACGGCAATGGTCAGTTTCTGTTTCCCCATGTCGTTCGACTGAAGTATCGAAGACGTGTCATTCGACAATGGCGGGGTGGCGATTTGCAGCTTCTCCTTTTCTGTGTCATCCGCCGCCGCCAGCAGGAGCAGCGCGCCAGGCGAGGTATTCCAGGAAGCCCGCAATTGGCCCCGCCAGCCGTCCTCCTGCTGCCCCCGGGCCGATTGCAATGCTCCAAACAACAGCACGATGGCAGGCACAATGAGAATCGCCGCCGCAATCATTGCCGCCGCGCCCATCCAACCCCCCAATGGCCGTCTCGCGCCGCCGGACATCCGCGTCAGTCGCTCCACTCGCTTTCCCAAGGTCGAACGGAAGCCGCCGTTGATTCCCACCCAGCCCCAGCCGTGCGCCGCCGTCATTTCCTTTCCCAGGCTGACCAGGCATTTGGCCAGCGCGCCGGGGCCGTCGGGCAGCAGCGCGGTCGCTTCGTCCGCCGCCAGTTCCGCCGCGCCGTGCAGCGACCGCCGCGCCCACCACGCCAGCGGATGCCACCACAGAAGAGCGGTGGCCAAATCAGCCAGCAAAAACCAGAGCGGGTCCATCGCCGCCAAATGCGCCAATTCATGCGCCAGCACCGCCTCCTGTTCCGCCGCGCTGAATTTCGACTCGAACTCAGGCGGCAACCCTATGCCCGGCCGCAGTATCCCAAAGGCCATCGGACTGATCGATTGGGGCATCCGAAATAAAACCACCGTCCGCCGCAGCCCGACTGATCTTGCCACCCGCGCCACCCGTTCCCGCAAGGAGCAGTTGGCAATTCTTCCCCGGCGCAAACGCAACGCCAGCAAGAGAATCTGGGCCGCCGCCATCCGTCCCAGAACAACGGTCGCTCCCGCCAGCCAAATCCACCCTGGCCACCACACCGGCGGCCGCGACGCCGCCACTGGACCTTTGATGAACGCTGCCGCAGGGCCGTCCGCGCCCTCGGACCGGACCACCGTGAAGCCAACAGCCGGCGCGCTTTCCGCCGCCCGCTTGTGGCCAAAGAGGAATCCGGCCGCGCCGCGTCCGAATCCGGTCCACTCCGAGGCAGGCGAGAGCAGCAGGCAAATCACGGTCAACTGCCAGACGGCCCGCTGCCAGGCGGCGGGGCGCAAGAGGCGTTGCGCTACGAAACCGAGCGCCGCCAGGCAGCAAACCTCAACGCCCACCGTGACCAGCAGCTGGGTCCAGAATATGTTATTCGGGAAGCTCATAGTTTCTTTTTCCTTTCGGCAATCAGCGTCTCCAACCGGACCAACTCCTCCCGGCTGATCTGCCGCGTCGTCAACAAGTGCGCGATCATGTCCCCCAGGCTCCCTTCGAAGAGGCGATCAATGAAATGAGTCGAGATTTTGCGCGTTACCTCCTCGGCCCGGACCGCCGGGCGATAGAGGAATTTCCGGTCGTGGAGGCGGTGGCGGACCAGTCCGCGCGCCTCCATTTTGCGCAGCATGGTGGCGATGGTAGTGTAAGCCCACTCGCCCTCCCCGGAGAGGGCCTGGTGGACTTCGGCCACCGCCGCCTCCGAGTCCGCCCGCTGCCAGAGGAGTTTCATGATTTTGAGCTGCAAATCGCCGAGCCGATAAACTTTGGATTTCGCCATGACATTACCGAGGTAATACTACCCTAGTAGTAACGTCAAGGAAAAATTCGCCTTTTTTTGGACGGCGTGTCCGATCTTGAGATTAAGAATCATTGCCTGCCATCAGGAAGGGGCGCTATAATCTCCGCATGAGAATGATTTACCGGGCCGGCCTACTGTCTCTGCTGGCCTTGACGGCGGCGGCGCAAAACGAGTTGCCGGCCATGAAACCCATCGCGGACCGCAACACGCCGGCGCATCTGGCGGCCAGGGGATTTATGCGGGGCGCGAACATTGCCAATTACCTGGAGGTGCCCCCCGGCGAGCACTGGGACACGCCTCACACGGTCCTCGATTTGCAGCGCATTCGCGCCGAAGGCTTTGACCATGTCCGCCTGCCGGTCGCGTGGCATCGTTACACGGGGCCGGCGCCCGAGTTCAAATTATCGGACGAAATCTTTGCCAAGGCGGATCAAATGGTGACCAACGCGACGGCCCTGGGATTGAACGTGATGATTGACTTTCATGATTTTCACGAGTTCAACACCAATCCCGTTGGCGACACCGTCTGGTTCGAGGCCATCTGGCGGCAAATCGCCGCGCACTATGCCGATGCGCCGCCCGGCGTCGCCTTCGAGTTGCTCAACGAGCCAAACGGCGCCGCCACGACCGTCCGGCTCAATCCCATATACGCCGAGACTATCCGCCAAATCCGGGCGAGCAATCCCCGCCGA
>Ga0224558_1000210_pt1 | contig 69364 bp, 77 predicted proteins | sample 714S32024metaG_FD_180682 | JGI IMG/M metagenome (GOLD analysis project Ga0224558, IMG submission 180682) | Peat soil microbial communities from Stordalen Mire, Sweden - 717 S3 20-24 | ecosystem: Environmental > Terrestrial > Soil > Wetlands > Peat | place: Sweden: Norrbotten County, Stordalen... | reverse complement strand
CATGGTCCGCACATGCGCCTCGCCCTCAATGACGCACGGCCCGGCGATCAGGAAAAGCTGCCCCGCGCCCACATGCACGGGCCCGATTTCAAAGGAGTTGCTCACGAGGCAATTTTACCCTGCCGGGGCCGGCTGCGCGTCAATCCGCACGGTGCTTCGACCATTGCCAGAGCGCACGTTCCAGAGCATGGAGCGCCGTCGGGGCGGGGAGATCCTCTTTTGCCCGGACCATCCCGCACGCGGCCAACCGCTTGCAATAGGCATTGTATTCGGCATAAAACGCGACATCGTGCCGCGCATGTCCCAGAGCCTCCAAAGCGCGATAATCCAACACCGCGTAGCGCTCCGGGTAAATTGTTGCCAGAATCGCGGAGGCAATGGAAATGTCAACGCCGCGAAGCCCGATCAGAGCCTTGACGGCGTCTTCGGTCTTGGCCTCCGGTGAAGCGGCTATCGCTAGAGCGCTCTTGATGTTCTCACTGCTGTTGCCAATCAGGTAATGAACAACTCGTTCCGACTTCCAACGGACGATCGTCTCAAGATTGGGCAGCGTGTGTTCGCCGCCTCGGATTGCTTCCCCGGCTTCGAATGCGGCTGTCTCAAGCTGCTGTTCCCTTTCGCCGGCTTCCTGCCAATACTGCTCAGACAATTGCTGAAGATCCGCTTCAGCGGGTTGAAGTTCAAAGTAAGCCATGATGTCTCGTCCTCCGTTGACAAAAACTAGCAAACAATAGGCCCGGCAATTGCCTTTGTCAACAGCGGGGAACACATAAGAACGCACGGAAGTATGCAGGCTGCCGCATTTCCTCGCATGAAGGGCGAAAAGCGGCAAAAGGCTCCCTCGGAATCCGAAGGTCGCGAGCTCGAAGCGGAAGGTCTCTCCAGCCTCTGCACAAGGAAAAAATACAAAGCATAATGCCATTTACGATGGTAAAATACCATCATGTCTACCATTATCGAGATCGACAAGGCTGGCCGCATCGTCGTCCCCAAGAAGCTGCGCGACGCCCTGCATCTGACGCCGGGTACGCGGCTCAGAGTCGAGCGCTCCGGCGACTCGTTGAGGCTCATGCCGAGTTCCGATGAGGCTCAATTAGTGATTGAGAACGGTGTGCCGCTAATCTTTCCCGCAGATCGCTCAAATGCGGCCATCCTTACCAATGAAATGGTTACCGAGCTAATTGCCCAAGGCCGCCTGGAACGGGAGGGCCGGTTTCTTGGCTTGAATGGGAATTTGGACGACGAAATCGCATGATCTTCCTCGACACCTCCGTGCTGATCGCGACCGCCCAGGTTAGCCACCAGCATCACCGGCCCAGCCGCGACCTCTGGGATCGATGCACGGCCTCAGCAGCAGCTATCAGCACGCACACAATCGCCGAAGTCTATAACACGCTCACCGCAATGCCCACGGCGCTGCGGCTGTCCCCGCGCAATGCAGTCCTTGCCGTGGAAACATTTCTCCAGCGGCTTACTGCAGTAGCTCTTTCAGCGGATGACTACCTGGAGACTCTGCGCCGCACAGCCAACCTTGGCTACTCCGGCGGCATGATCTACGACGCCTTGCATCTAGCCTGCGCACGGAAGATCGACGCCGAACAAATATTCACCTGGAATGTGCGCCATTTCCGCGTGGTAGCGCCGGATCTGGCCGACCGGATCGTTACGCCGTAGTTGCAGATATCAAAGTGCGTCCTGACTGCAATCACCGGAAATCTGCGCCATAAAAACATAAATGTGCTATATTGAACGTATGCGCACCACCATCGACATCCCAGACGAGACCTACAAAAACATCAAGATGATGGCCGTTCAGGGAGACTCGACAGTAAAGCAGATGGTGCTCGACGGTCTGGATCTCCTCATGTTGCACAGGGCGTCACGACCTCAAGCCCGGCGGCTGCAGTTGCCCCTGATCCGGTCGACGCGCACCGACATGCTGGAAATCGACAACGAGCAAATCTATGAAATCATTGATTTTCCCTGATGTGAATGTATGGCTTGCGCTCAACTATGAGAAACACACGCACAACGCCTCAGCAGTAAGGTGGTATCAGGCGCTCGATCCTTCGACGGTTTTCGTCTTTTGCCGGCATACCCAGCTGGGGCTGTTCCGCTTGTTGAGCACTGAGTCCATCTTGAAGCAGGATGTTATGAATCAGCTTCTGTGCTGGCAGATTTTTGACAGGTGGATCGATTCGGACGAAGCGTTTTTGGCGCAGGAGCCTATTGGCCTGGAGGCCAGAATGCGGGCGCGAACGGTGGCCGAATCCCCCTCGCCGAAGACATGGGCGGATGCGTATTTGAGTGCATTTGCCGAGGCAGCGGGTCTCACGTTGGTCACCTTTGACCGGGCGCTGGCTGGGAAGGTGAGCGGAGCGGTGCTGCTGTGCTAATGTCAACAGCTACTCAGGTTCCAAGTTCCCCTTGCTGGCTGACCACTGCCAGAGAGCGCGATCAAGGGCACGAAGAGCTGTCGGCGCTGGATAGCCATCCTGCGGGTGAATGATTCCACGCTGGGCAAGATCTGCGGCAAGACCCGCGCAAAAGCTCAGATAACGGTCGTAAAAGTCCACGTGGTCCGGTTCATGCCCGAGAGCTTCCAGAGCGCGGAAGTCTATGATCGTGCAGCGGTCGGGGAAGATCGTAGTAAGAATCGCGGAGGCTACGGGAACGCCAACGCCGCGGAGTTCGGTGAGAGCAAGGATGGCTTCACGCGAGCTGGTGGCTGGGGCGATTGCCTTCTGGAGAGCCTCTCGAATCTTCTCTGGAAGGTTTTCGTCTATATGGTGAACCACCCTCGGAGACTTCCAGCAAACAATCTTCTTGAGGTTCGTAGCGGAAAAATCGCCCCCGAGTATTTCCCGACCGGCATCGAAGGCCGCGGCCTCAGAGTCCTTTGAATTCGCTTTCCAATACTCCTTCGCCCATTCGTCAAGTTCTGCCTCTGGCGGTTTCAATTCAAAAATGGCCATTTTGCCTCCCATAATCATTGTCTGCGTGAAATACCCCAATGCCGGTCCTTCGACTTCCTGCGCTTCGCTCCAGTCGCTCAGGATGACAGCAAGTTGGTTAGAGTTGACGTTTCGCTAACGTCGGACGAGAGCCTTCCTTGCCTGTTCTTGTAACTCGCCACAATAAACTCCCGAAACAGCGGATGCGGCTCGAGCGGCTTGGATTTGAACTCGGGATGGAATTGGCAGCCCAAAAAGTACGGATGGCCGGGTAGCTCGACGATCTCCACATAAGTCGAGTCGGGCGTGGTGCCGCTCAGCAGCAGCCCGCCGCCGGTCAGCAGAGCTTCGTACTCGCGGTTGAACTCGTAGCGATGGCGATGGCGCTCGCTGATCTCCGTGGCTCCGCCATAGGCTTTGGCCGCCAGTGAGTCTTCCTGCAGGATGCAGGTCCAGGCGCCCAGACGCATGGTTCCGCCCATCTCTTCCACGCCCAGCAACTCGCGCAATTTGTAAATGATGCGGTGCTGGCTGGAAGGGTCGAATTCGCTCGAGTTGGCGTCCTTCAGGCCGCAAACATTCCGGGCAAACTCGATGCAGGCGGTCTGCATTCCCAAACAAATTCCGAAGTAAGGAACCTGATGCTCGCGTGCGTAGCGGATCGCGTTCAACATGCCCTCAATGCCGCGCTTGCCAAAGCCGCCCGGAACGAGGATGCCGTCGAATCCGGCTAACTGCGACTCATAACTCCGGTCGTCGGGAGTCTTCGACTCCAGGCCCTCGGCCTCGATCCAGGTAACATTGAGTTTCAGGTTCTGCGAAATCGCTCCGTGGGTCAGAGCTTCCTTGAGCGACTTGTAACTGTCCTCATACTCCACATACTTGCCCACTATGGCAATGGAAACAACATCCTTGGGGTGGTAGCAGCGGTCGACCAGGTCCTTCCAGTTAGTAAGGTCAGCCTCCGGCGCTTCCTTGCGCAGATACTTGAGGATGAGCGAGTCAACACCTTCCGCCGCAAAGCAAAGAGGCACCTCGTAGATCGAGGGAACATCCTTGGCCCCCACCACGGCGCGCTCCTCCACGTTGCAGAAGGCGGCAATCTTCTGTTTCATCTCGCGGCCCAGGTTGCGGTCGCAGCGGCAGAGCAGGATGTCGGCCTGAATCCCGATGCCGAGCAGTTCCTTGACCGAATGCTGCGTCGGCTTGGTCTTCAGCTCCTGCGCGGCGGCAATCCAGGGCACCAGCGTCAGGTGGACAAAGACCGTATTTTCGCGGCCCAGTTCCTGGCGCATCTGGCGGATAGCCTCAAGAAACGGCAGCGACTCGATGTCGCCCACCGTGCCGCCGATCTCCACAATGGTCACGTCCGCGCCGTTCGACGAGACCTTGCGCATCGCGTTCTTGATCTCGTTCGTCACGTGGGGAATCACCTGGACCGTCTTGCCCAGGTAGTCGCCGCGCCGTTCCTTCATAATGATCTGTTCGTAGATGCGTCCCGTGGTCAGATTGTTGTCGCGGGAGAGCGGGGCGTGGGTAAAGCGCTCGTAGTGGCCCAGGTCGAGATCGGTCTCCGCGCCGTCGTCGGTGACAAAAACCTCGCCGTGCTGGAAGGGCGACATGGTGCCGGGATCGACGTTGAGGTAGGGGTCGAACTTCATCAGATTCACGCGCAGGCCGCGGCTTTCAAGCAGGCAGCCGATCGAGGCCGCCGCCAGGCCTTTACCTAAACTGGACACAACTCCGCCCGTCACAAAGACATACTTTGCCGACATGGATGCAACCTCTTGATTGGAATGTTGGGATTGGCCGTACGAGGTGGACACCATCAAGTATGGCAGAGATCGGGACGGGAAGGAAACAGAAATTTTCCGGATTTGCCTTGAAGCTGGAGACGCTTGTCACAATCGTTGTGGATTCATAAGTTTGCAGACGCGCCAGCCGGTGCAAAAGTCGATACGCCAGCCCGTTCGGTATTCGCCACGCCCTCGAATTTGAGCTCCCTCAAAGGCGAAGTTGCAGCGCGGCGATGGCGGAGCTAGCATTCGAGACAGCGAAAGGCGGAACGACAGGAGAACAGATGATCGAACAAATCGCGATTCTCAAGACGGACATCACAACCCTGACTGTGGATGCAATTGTCAACGCCGCAAACAGTTCATTGCTCGGCGGCGGAGGGGTCGATGGGGCCATTCATCGCGCTGCCGGCCCGGAGCTTCTCAATGAATGCCGCCTGCTTGGCGGTTGCAAGACCGGGCAGGCAAAACTCACCAAGGGCTATCGCCTTCCCGCAAGATATGTCATTCATACTGTTGGTCCGGTATGGAATGGAGGAGACAACGAAGAGCGCGAGTTACTTGCCAGTTGTTATCGATCTTGTTTTGCTATCGCGCGCGAGCGGGACCTGCGGACTCTCGCATTTCCGGCCATCAGTTGCGGCATTTACAGGTTCCCAGTCGATCTGGCCGTCGAAATTGCGGTGCGCGAGACGATGGCGGAACTGAATGGAAGCGACGCAATTGACAAGGTGATTTTCGCCTGCTTCGGTGAAGAGGTGTATGCATCGTATCGGCGGGCTCTTCCAGCAACTCGATAGGTGGAATCGTCCTTCGATGACCCTTGCCATAAACGGGGTGAGTCGAGCATGGTTAACTCGCCACACCCCGTATGCGGGTTAGAAGTTCAGCGTAATCTTCGCCGTCAGCGCCCGCGGAGTTACATAGTGCGTTCCGCTGAAGGTTGACAGGAAGTTATACAAGGCGTACTTGTCGGTGACATTGATGGCCGTCAGATCCAGGTCAACCTTGTAGTGCTCTTTGTGGAAGAGGTTTTCCTTGCCGACAGATGCGTCGAACAGGTCGCGAGGCTGAATGCGCGGGGGGTTGTGGTCGTTGTCGCCGGCGCCTGGAGCGGGAATCTTGAGCAACGCCGAGTTAAACTCCGATGCCAGACACGCTGCCGGCAACGGGTTGCCGGGTGTGGCCTTTAGTCCACCGCAGGTAAGTCCGGCCTGAAACTCCTCGTCCGCGGTCAGGCTGGTCAGATTCACCGCGGGCTGGCCGTTGAGCGTGGTGGACGTTGCGGCGCAGGCACTGTTGGGATCGTTCGATAACAGGTTGTAGCACGGCGCGGCCCCGGCCACTTCACCCGAGTCATAGCGCCAGTTGAAGCCGCCCCAAAGACCGCTCAGCACCTTTCCGCGTGAGAACGTGTACTGAAGGTGTGAGGTCTGGTTGAACCTTTCGTCGTGGTCGATGCGGAAGGGCAGGCCGGTTTGGCCAACGGTGGCTCCCGCCCCAGCCACCTGCGGCGGGTAAAAGCGCGCTGCCACTGAAGACATGACGACGTAGGCACTTACGTTGTGATATTGCGGTACTTCCACATGCAGCGCATAGCCGGGAATCTTCGAGCTATGCCAGTCAATGGGGAAGGTGATAGGCGTGTTGCCCAGCACGCTGAAGTCGAAGGCGTTGTGGGTGTACTTCCAGATGTACTCGCCGCTCACTACGACCCGCTTGCCGAAGGCCTGCTGCAAGCCGGCATGGAACTCGTTGCGGAAGCCGGGGTCCAGTATTCCCGATACACCTGAAGTGCAGCTAAGCAACGGCGCCAGCACTGCATTCGAGCATCCTATGCTGGACAGGACAAGATTCTCGTTGAACGGCGTTTCCAAAGTGCGTGCATAAGAGATGCGCAGCACGGTCGTAGTCGGCTTGATGTTATACGCGATGCCGATGCGGGGCTCTGCCTGGGTAGCCGCCGTCAAGCCGTTGTAAATGTCGCCCCTGATGCCGAGATTGAAAAGCCAGTTGCCGGCCTTGATCTGATCTTCGATGTAAAGAGCCATCTCCTTCACGTCCGTGTGGCCTACAAAGTTGTAATAACTGCCCCCGCGGGTAAAGTCGTATGGAGCAAGGATTCCGAGGTAGTCTGGATTCCGTCCTGATGCGCCGCCGGGACATTGAGACGGGTTGGAGTAACCCGGCAATGCATTGCCATTGGCGCCGACGCAGGGTGCGCTGAATATATAGGTCGAGTCGACCACGCCCAGCTTGTCATTCTCATTAAGGAAGGTCTGTCCGTACTGCGCGCCTGCCTTGAAGGTATGGATTCCCTGGGCGTAAGAGAAATCGGAGTGAACGCCAGTATTGGTGAGGGTGCGGTTCTGGGAGATCGAGGAGGTCTGCAAATTGGCAGGCCCCAGGTCGGATAGCGGGTTGCCGCTCGGGTAGTAGTTATAGTCGTCCCTGCGGACAAATGCGCCCAGATTGAACACCGAGTCATTGCCGATCACCCGTGTATAAGTTGGCGAGATATTGATGGTCCCGATCTTGGAGCGCTGGTCGGCATTGCCGACATTGGCGAACACGGGGCTGGCGCTGGCGCCGGCGCTGATCACGTTTTGAACGTTCAGGCTGTCGTAAGAGTTGGGCGTCTGGAACCAGGAGCGGCTGTAATTCAGGTCCAAGTGCATCGAATCGACCGCCGAAAAGCTGTAGTCCACACGGTCGAAGACATTTTGCTCGTTGCCTTCGTCGTGGAAGACCTGAAACTCCGGGGGATCGAGGAAGCGCCCGGAATTCAGCCCATCGGTCTCGACAAAGTTTCCCCAATTTTTGCCACCATAGGCAAGGTCGAAACTGGCCGTGGCCGACCCGAACGCTCCATAGGAGCTGCTGATGCTGCCGGTTGGCTTGGTCACGCCCTGGCCTGAACGTGTGGTGGCCACAATCACCAGGCTGGTCTTGTCGCCATACTCGGCCGGCGGCGCGCCGCTGATGACCTCAATGGACTGAATCGAGTTGGATGGAATCTGGTTGGAAAAGACCTTGCTCTGCTGGTCGGTAATCGATTGACCGTCCACGGAGAAGGAGTTCTCCGCGTGGTCGCCGAGGCCGTGGAAGAGGCCGTTCGAGTCGGCGGACACGCCGGGGGTGGTGGCTGTGACCAGGGAGCTAAGGGAAGAAGACTCACTCTCCAGCGGCACCTTGATAAATGCATCGCGATCCACATCGGTGTGGAAGGTGGGGTCGGTCTCAACCAAGTCGCCTGAGGTGGCCTCGACGGTCACGGTCTGGTCTGCGCCGGCAATCTGGAGCACCACTTTGAGGGTGATTCCCACGACAGACCGAATCTCAAAACTCCGGCTCGATGGCGCAAAGCCGTTAGCGGCGACGCTGATCCGGTAGGGGTTGAAGGGGACGTTGGAGAACGCGAACTGTCCTGTGTCATCGCTGATCGCTGTCCGATCCAGCCCACTGCTTGCATTTGTCAGATGAACCGTGGCGCCCGGAATTACCGCGCCGGTGGGATCGGCCACCGTGCCGCGCACAACGCCGGCGTTGCCGCTTTGCGCAGGCGCGGCAAGCACTCCTAGAAGCAAAGCTATAAGGGGAAGAATGCGAAGAATCGTGCCGCGAATGACCGGCATGGGAGGCCTCCTTGTATCGGCTGAAGAATGCTGAAAGTGAGCCGGGGCTCGAACGGCCTCGGCATCCTCTATGCACTAGGGGGGCTTTCTCCGCTCTGCCGAGTCAGCCTGTGGGGATGCGCCGGAGCCTTGCCGCCATGAGGGGCAAGGCCAAACGGGAATCAGACCGAGTTGGAGAATTGGAGAAAAGCCCTAGCAGCCAGCCGGAGGGGGACGGGTGAAGAGCTGCGGATGCCAGAAACGTACGACCGTCCGCGCTTTAAAAACCGGGGTCACTGTTTCGATCTGGACCAGCACGACCACGGCAGCCGTCACCGCAACGGGCGCGGCTGTGTGCATGACGATGCACAGCGGGCAATGGTCGGCGTCGCTCTCGACCGGGTGGAAGTGCGCCACCTGGACGACGGTCAGCAGCGCCAGCAGGACAAGACACACCACGGTGACCACCGGCAAAGCACTTGACTTTGCGCGGCGTTCGCTGCGGAAATGTGTCCTTAATCCTGTCAAAAACACCCTCAATACTAAGAATACACATAGTTGGATGCGTCCAAGCGTTTCGGGGTTACGCGGAATCCGATTTCCCGCAGAGCGAGGCGGCAAACGCAGCCTGACCCTGTTCGTCTAAACTGTGGGGCGATGGCTCATTTTCCGCATTTACGCAGTCTGCTGACCGGTTCGCTGGCGATACTGCTGGCGGCTGCGATTGCCGCGCCGGTGCACGCGCAAAAGACACTCCCCGTCAAGCCGGACCAGCCCGGCATGGCCACCAACCACAGGCTCATTCTCAAGGACGGTTCTTATCAACTGGTCCGCAAATACGAGATTGTGGGTGACCGTGTCCGCTACGTCTCCCTGGAGCGCGGCGGAGATTGGGAGGAATTGCCGGAAAATCTGGTGGACTGGGAGGCGACGCGCAAGTGGGAGCGGGACCACGCGGCCGAGACTGTGGAGGCGCCTTCTCCCGCGATGAAAGAAGCTGAGGACCTCGACCGGGAAGAAACCGCGGAGCGCGATGAGCAGAAAGCCCGCATGCCCGAGATAGCCAAGGGCCTCGAGCTGCCCAATGAGGACGGCGTGTTTGCGCTGGACACGTTTCAGAACACGCCGGAACTGGTCGAGCTGCTGCCCAACGAGCTCAGCGCAAATGCAAAGACCAAACACGGCCTGAGCACGCTGAACCCGCTGGCCGGGGCCAAGGCCAGCCTCGAACTCGACGGCGCGCACGCGAAAGTCCACCTGCACGTCAACGATCCGGCCATCTATCTCTCGCTCAACGCCCGCGACGCCGCCGAGCAGGTCGTCTCCCACGCCTTGACGGTGGACACCGGCGGCGCCAAAGACGTAGCCAACCGCAAGCATGGCGCGCATTCGGCTACCTCGGGATTCGCCATCGTCCGCGTGGACGAGCGCAGAGCCGTCCGCATTGTGGGCGCTATTCACATGAGCCCCACGGGCACAGTGACCCAGGACGAGGACGTGATGGCCGCCAAGGTGGAAGTGTTGCCCGGTAAACACTGGCTCAAGATCACGCCCGAAAAGCCGTTGCTCATCGGCGAGTATGCGCTGGTGGAGATCCTCTCCGCCTCCGACATCAACCAGTCCGTCTGGGACTTCCGTGTAGACCCGCAGCTCGGGGACAATGTTGGGTCGATCGGGCCGATTTTCAAGTAGGATGAGATGATGCAGATGCACAACCCCGCGCATCCCGGAAGAATCCTCGCCTATTACCTCGATGGCCGGTCCGTGACCGAGGTCGCCGCGCATATGGGCGTCACGCGGCCAGCCTTGTCGCGGGTGCTGAATGGCAAAGCTGGAATCTCGGCGGATATGGCCTTGCGAATTTCGGGAGCCTTCAACACCGATCCTGAACTCTGGCTCCGCTTGCAAGCTCAACGGGATCTTTGGGTCGCCTTACAAAAGAAGCGCGCAAAGGTGAAGCCGTTGCCCGTGAGGGCGGCGGCATAGCGCATTCATATTGCATGGTTTATATACAGGCTAAAGCCCGTGCCCTTCATCTGCCGGGCGGCAATTTATATGCGCCGGCGCTGGGAGTTTGCATGGGTTACAGCTGAAAAGGATTGAAAACGCATATAATGTTGTCACATTCCGGGATGTGGCGGCGCCGGGACTTCCGGCGCCGTGCCCGGTGATTTGTTTTTTCACGGACGTGCAGTTCAGATGCATCCAAACCTTCACGAAGAAAGCAGGAGATCGGCACATGGAAAACAAGCCGGCACAAAATATTCAGGACACCTTCCTGAACACAGTTCGCAAGGACAAGACCCCGATCACGATTTATCTGGTGAGCGGCGTCAAACTGACGGGAAAGATCCGGTCCTTCGACAAGTATTCCGTGCTTCTGGAAAACAACAGCCAGGAGCAGTTGATCTTCAAGCACGCGATCTCAACCGTGGTGAGCAACCGGAGCGTCATGCATACGGAGCATCGTCCGGTGGGCGTGCAGACGGGGATTGGCCCATCGCCGGTGGCTGTTCCGTCCGTTTCCCCCGTTGCCGCGGAGCAGCGATAGCACGCGGGATCGGTCTGGATTGGCGGTGAAGGAGGGCAGAACCGGCGGCTCGGGCGGAACCCCAGGGTCCTCGGCGACGGAACCTGGTCGCGCAGGTGCAACGCTGGAGCGAGCAGTGCTGGTTGGTGTGGACCTGACGCGGGCAGAGCCGGGGGGTCGCTCACGCGGCAACCGCGCAGGCGCGGCGGGTGCGCGGTTGGCGGCAGTGTGTTCGGTGCAGGCATTGCTCGGGGAGCGTTCGCCCGACGAGGCTGGGCCGGAACTTTCAGAATCTGAAGAATCCCTTTCATCGAGCGATGGTCCGGTCTTGGATCAGGAGCCGGAGGCGGTTCCTGCGCATGCATCCCCGGGTCTGGACGCAGAAGAATCGCTGGCCGAGTTTCGGGAGCTGGTATCGAGCGCGGGGGCCGTAGTGGTTGCCGAGTTGATGCAACGCCGTTCCCGGCCCGATCCGGCCACGCTGATTGGCTCAGGCAAGGTGGAGGAGATCGCGGGCGTGGCCGCGTCCACCGGGGCCGATCTGGTGTTGTTCGACCATGACCTGACCCCTACGCAACTGCGCAATCTCGAGGCCGCGTTGCCTTGCCGGGTGCTGGACCGAACTCAGTTGATCCTGGACATTTTTGCCCGCCACGCCCGGACCCGCGAGGGTCAGTTGCAGGTGGAGTTGGCGCAGCTTCAGTACATGCTTCCGCGGCTTGCGGGGCGGGGCAAATCGATGTCCCAGTTGGGCGGCGGCATCGGCACCCGAGGCCCAGGCGAAACCAAGCTGGAGACGGATCGGCGGCGGATTCAGAGCCGGCTCGACCACCTGAAGGGCGAACTGGAATCTGTTCGCAGCGTTCGCAAGCAGCAGCGTCAGCGGCGGGAGTCGGTTCCGGTGCCGACGGTGGCGCTGGTGGGCTATACCAACGCGGGGAAGAGCACGCTGTTCAACTGCCTGACCGGCGCCGAGGTGCTGGCCTCGTCGCGGATGTTCGCAACCCTTGACCCAAAGCTCAAAGCCATCGAACTTCCCAGCCGGCGCAAGGTGCTGCTTTCCGACACGGTCGGATTCATCCGCAACCTTCCCCATACGCTGGTGACCAGCTTCAGAGCCACGCTGGAAGAGGTGGCGCAGGCCGAAGTGCTGCTGCACGTAAGGGACGCAGCTTCGACCTATGGCGAGGAACAAAAAACTCAAGTTGAGAAGGTTCTGGGCGAGCTTGGCGCGCTGGACAAGCCGCGCATCGAGGTGCTGAACAAGATCGACCTGCTGGGAGAGCAGGAGCGAGGTGGATTGCTAGCCAGGTCTCTGGCCGGAGGCGACGTGGCTGTTTCGGCGCAGACGGGCGAAGGGATGGAGGCGCTCATCAAGGCCATCGACGAGGCTTTGCACTCCGATCCGGTGATCGAGGCGGAGCTGCGGGTTCCGCAGCACGAGGGCGCGGCGCTGGCGGCCATTGAGGCGGGGATGGTTGTGCATCGGAGGGAGTACGAGGGCAATCTGGTGCGGCTGGCCGTGAGCGGGCCGGCGTCGCTGCTGGGCCGTCTGCGCAAGTTCCGGCTGCGGGATGAATTGAACTCGAAGGAGACCCCATGAATCCCGGCGAAGGCGGCAACGGCCGCACCATCACCACGCTGGCCAGCCGCGAGGTATATCGCAACCCCTGGCTGCGTCTGCGCGAGGATGAGATTCTGCGCTCCAATGGGGAAAAGGGAATCTATGGCGTGGTGGACAAGGACGACTGCGCCATCATTCTGCCCATCGACCAGGGGCGCGTGTGGCTGGTGGAGCAGTTCCGCTACACCATCCAGGAGCGGGCGCTGGAGCTGCCGCAGGGCGGCTGGGAGATGGAAGTCGAGAATCCCGAGGAGCTGGCGCGCGGCGAGCTGAAAGAAGAAATGGGCCTGGAAGCCGCCGAGATGACCTACCTTGGAACGCTGTGGATTGCCTACGGATTTACCCGGCAGAAGCAGCACGTGTTTCTGGCCACCGGGTTGACGCACACAGAGAAAGAACCCGACCCGGAGGAGCACGATCTGGTCATGCGCTTGGTTGCGTTGGAAGAGTTCGAGGAGATGATGCTCAACGGGACGATCCGCGACGGCAGCACGCTGTCGGCGTGGGGGCTTTATCTGCTCTGGAAGGCGCGCAACGGGTGATGCGTGCTGGATCAGCGAGTTTGCGGGATGCCGGCGGCCCTTCCAGCGGCAAAGTATATCTGCTGAAAGGTGCTGGAATCGAATACGCTCCGTGCCCGGGTTTTGCGCTGGATGTCTTCGACCAGGCGCGAAACTTCCCGATAGGTTTTCAACATTTTCGCTACAGAGACTTGCTCATTTTGCGACTGGCGTACAAAAGCATTGCATAGTTCCCGCATCACGCCTTCGACCGTGCCGTGGTGAATATTGGGGTCGGTTCCACTCAGGTCGCTGAGAGATTTCGATGCCCTGCGATGTACGGACTCAAAAACGAACCAATCATGAGGAGTAGGGTCGAGTTTGGCTGAGGCAACGGCGAGGCCAAGCTCAAAGGGCATATTGAATCGTGGAGTTGTGGGTGGAGTCCGGTCCAACTCGACCCTAGAGAGGTCGTGGATCGAATAACGGCAACTGCGAATCAGTTCCAGGATCTTATCAAGCCGGTTGCGTCCACCGGGGATTTCGATGGTAGCGCGAGGCTTAAGCCCCAGATGAATCAGGCCAGTAATATAGGCAAGATAGAGACGGCGAAACCGGTCGTCGTAAGGGATGTTCAGAAAGACGGACTTCTCAGAAAACTCAAGCGCTTGCGGTGGCACGGTTTCTTGTCTTCCTCGCCGGACCGGCTTTCTTATTTGCCACAGTCTTCGTTGTCCTGGAAGATGCGGACCTTGATTTGGGGGCGTGAACCTCTCGCCGCCGGGAACCCTTTTCATCGACAAGACGAATAAGGAAATCCTGCTCGGCTCTCGTTAAACCGAGTTCTTTCCCAATCTCGTCCAGAGTCGGCATCGGGGTCGTGATGATTACGGAGTGGGCCATATCAATTCCATGATACCGCTTTTCGTGTTTGTCGGCTCAGGAATTCCGTCGGCGTGGGGGCTCTATCCGCTCTGTAACGCCGCAGGGGTATGGTTGCATCCGCGAGTGCTGAACTCAATATCCCAGGCTGGCAATTCTGGGCTGGTGGATCGCTGCTGCGTCTAAATATCTATCGCGTGATCGGAAATCATATCGTCGCCTCGCCACAGTTTCTGTGCAGACCAGGATGCGTCCTGGGCTGACCAGAAACGATCCTCAGGCGGAAGGCCTAGCGGAAGAAACGCCGTGGAGCAAAGATAGAGACTGCCTGTGGAGATATAGCCCTCGCCGAGGTTCGGCTGGTGGCCGGCCAAGCCAATCTGAAGCCATCCGGCTTTGTCGAATGTACCCGGGGGCTCAAGCGTTCGATGAAGAACGGCAGAGAGTGCGCAACGCACCTGTTCGGGCGCGATGTCTTCAGGAAGCGCATGGCGAAGCGCAACATCGGCGAGAAGTTGGAATGCGCCGCCGCGGTATGGGATGGATCGGCCAATCACCGGATAAGAGCCGTCGGGGGCGATCAGGCGCTCGAGTATGTGTGCATAGCGGCTGGCGCGTGCGTTGACCGCGGGGATCATTGCCTTCCAGGCTTCTTCTTGATTGCCTACTGATTCGAGAATGGCAAGCAAAAATGGCTGGATGACAAAGGAGTTGTAATAGTCCCAGTGGAAGTGGGGGCCATCGCCATAAGCTCCATCTCCGACGTACCACTGCATGTGTTCGCGCAGGGCGTAATCGACCCGCGTGCGCTCCCAGGGCTGACCGAGGGCGAAGAGAGCAGCCTCAATGCCTGCCGCGAAGAGAAGCCAGTTGTTGGCGTGCGCCTGCAACGGCCGGGTCGCGCGAAGTGCGTCGGCCAATTGTGCGCGCACTGTTGAATCCAGCTTGGCATTCAGTTGCTGTGGAGCGCGGAGCACGGCAAGCGAGAAGAAGCCGGCGTCTACGAGGGTTTGACTAGTGGCGCCGAATTGCAAGTAGTCAGGGGATTTGGGGTCCACGCCGGCGGCGATGGCTTGGCGGACTATTTCAAGATAGCCAGTCCGGAGTTCGCGCTCATTGGCAGTTGCAGGGCCATGCTCCAGGCCGCCATTCTCCAGCCACGGGGCTATCCCGGCCAGGGTTCGCGCGAAGGCCTCCAGGTGCGTGGTGAGGCCGCGATTGCCAGCTCCTTCGCGGGACTTCTCAACCGGCATTGTGGTGCGCAGACGCCGTTGGCTGAGAGCGCTGAGCACAGGATGCGCCACGCGATGCATCTGCTCCAGCCAGAAACTGCGATCGTTGGATATGTCTGAGGCTGAGGCGGGGCCAGGAGCGGTCATGCCGGAGGCTGCGGCCCGGCCCGGAAATGCAGTTGCGAGTCCGGTGGCGATTGTGGACTTGATCAGGTCGCGGCGCAGCATTGAGGTTTACCTTTGGAACCCGGACAGATTGACTCGGCGCGCGGGCGGCATTCCGGGGGACTCAAAAGGCCAATTTGTAGATGTTGCCCTTGTTGTCCGTTGCCACGCCTTGACGGATGAGAGTGGGATTTTTGTCGTCCCCTCCTGAGTACTGGTACGCCTGAACATTGAGGATGGTTCCCTGATCACAGGGAATCACACCTTGTATACGAATTCGTTGCCCAAGTACATGGGCAACATAAAATCCATTTCCGTAAACAGTGTCCCAAGCGGCAACCAGATTGGACTGCGGCTGATTGTTGGCCGGAACGCCGCCGTTCACTGTCGGGGCGGTGGACACACTGGTCCAGTTCCCTTTACATGCTTCGCCATTTGCAAGGGTCGCTGTAAAGCTGCCGGATTTAATGCCAGCCGAGGCTTTGGCGGCGAAGATAGGCGGGGGAGCCTGGGAGGCAAGTGGACCCTGGATGGGATAAAGCCGTCCGGCCGCGTAGCATCCGGATAGCATACAAACACACAACGCAGCAAGAGCAAGCGCGAGCTTCGTTTTCATGGTTTATCCCTTGTCCGTTAGAAACCGGAAACTTCCAGATAGTTTCTGTGTCGACGGAACCCTGACCGCGCTCCTCAATGGGGATGTAAGGCGAGGGGTAGGCGGGGCCGATGTACTCGGCGCAAAACAGTTCAGCGTCCTGGGAGTCATTACATCACGAGTTTGTAGATGTTGCCCTTGCTATCCTGGGCCACGCCTCTCGCACCGTATCCTGCCGCACCGTTGTTATTCTCGTTTCCCAGGTCGTACCACTCCACCTGGAGCATGGTCCCTTGATTTCCAGTCAGCTCTGTATGCACAAATAGGGGCTGACCTAGAACGTGGGCAACATAAAAGCCCTGTCCGTAGACTGTGTCCCATGCGGCAGCCATGCTGTTCGCTCCCGTCGCGCCGGCAGGAGCGCTGTCTGTTCCCGCCTTCTCGTATACCTGTTTCCACGTTCCTTGAAACTGCTCGCCATTTGCGAGAGTAATCGCCAGTTTTCCTTGCCTGTCATTCGAATGCGCGCCAACAGTGACGGGTTTGCTGAAGTTGGCGACGAGAGTGAATTTGGCAGCGTAGATGGGTGGCGGCGTCAGCGAGGCAAGCGGACCCTGGACCGGATAGAGATGGCCGAGGCTCTGGCATCCCGAAATAAAGATGGCGCTGAACAGGGTAAGTGTAAGAGAGAACTTGGCTTTCATAACGAATCCTTTTTTGCTGTAGACGCTGAGGGTGCGAAATAGTTCCGCTGGCAGGGTTCCTACCCGCGCTCCTCAATGGGGATGTAAGGCGAGGGGTAGGCGGGGCCGATGTACTCGGCGCGGGGGCGGATGAGGCGGTTGTCGTCGAGCTGCTCGATGACATGGGCGGCCCAGCCGGCGATGCGGCTGATGGCGAAGATGGGCGTGTAGAGATCGATGTCGATGCCCAGGGTGGCGTAGGTGGAGGCGGAGTAGAAGTCCACGTTGGCGTTGAGCTTCTTGTCGGCGTTGATGTGGAGCTCGATGGCGCGGGACATCTGAAACCACTTGGGCATGCCGGCGTCTTTGCCCAATTGCTCGCTCATCTTGCGCAGGTGGGTTGCGCGGGGGTCCTCGGTTTTGTAGACGCGATGGCCGAAGCCGGAGATCTTCTGCTTGGCGGCGAGCATGTTTTTGACGTATTCGACGGGATCGGCGCCGGCCTTGTCGATGGCGTAAAGCAGGCGCATGACGCCCTCATTGGCGCCGCCGTGCAACGGTCCCTTCAGAGCGCCGATGGCGCCTGTGACGGCGGAGTGGATGTCTGCCAGGGTGGCGGCGATGACGCGGGCGGCAAAGGTGGAGGCGTTCAGCTCGTGATCGGCGTGCAGGACCAGCGCCAGATCCAGCGTGCGGGTGGCCGTTTCAGAAGGCATTTCGCCGTTAAGCATCCACAGGAAGTTGGCGGCGTGGGAAAGCGAGCGGTCGGGCGGGACAATTTCCTTGCCTTTGCGGATCCGGTCGTAGATGGCCACGAGCATGGCAATTTGCGCGGTGAGGTTATAGCTCTTGCGTACGTTTGCGTCGTGGGAGTTGTCTTTCTCGTCGGCGTCGTAAAAGCTGAGCGCGGAGACGGCTGTGCGCAGCACCTCCATGGGCGTGGCCGAGGTGGGAAATGCGCGCAACATGTCGACGATGCGCTGGTCGATCGACCGCGCGAGCGCCAGTTGTGCCTGGAACTCGCGCAGTTCGAGCTGGTTGGGCAGGATGCCGTTCCAGAGCAGGTAAGTGGTCTCCTCGAAGGTCGAGTTCACGGCCAGCTCGTGAATGTCGATTCCGCGATAGGCCAGCACGCCCGCATCTCCATCGATCCAGCAAATGCCGGAGTTTGCGGCAACAATTCCTTCCAGGCCCTTCCCAGCGACAGCGGTCGACATAGCTTTCGAATCTCCCCTTGCGATGTATCTGCGGTGGTTACGGCGGATGTCCTGACCTTCTGCCGGCATCGACGAAGACCTGTCGCTGGCGGCCTTGAATCTTGATTGAGGGTCTGGCGCCTGAAAAATGCAGTAAAGATGTTTATAACGTAGCGATTCGGTGGTTGTCACGGAGTGCGGGACGAACAGGGAGGTAAAGGCGTCAAAAACGAGAGCATGAATAAGCCCGAGATGGGGCCTGTCGTGCGGGCGCGAGAGACAGACTGACGCCATTTTCCAGGCGATCTTGATTCATTCGATACACTATCTTCCAGGTATTTCGGTATATTGTGTAGGTTCCTCGGTATTTGTGCGGGGTGGAGTCTCCTGCGTTGGAATTGCGGGTTGGCATTCCGTGAGGCACAGCGAACGGTTTCAGCGCGAACAATTCAGAAAGAGTCAGCAAGAGATTGCTTATTACGGCGTCTAGCAGGACGGAACGGCGCCACCATCAGGCGTGAGCCACGCCGAGGGACCCGAAAGAGCGGGTCGCCGGACGGGCCGCCAGACAGAAGAAAGGGAAACAAATGAGTGAAGAAGTCGAAAATGTCCCGAGAAACTATTCCGGCGCACTGCTTGGGGCGATCGCCGCGGCCTTGTTGCTGGCGATCGGCGGACTGATCTGGAGCTACACGCTCAGCGGCAAGCTGACCAGCCAGCAAACTGAACTGGCCGATGCCAAGCAGCAGAATGTCAACATGAAAGCTGCATTGCGCGAAACCGATGCCCGGCTGGAAGTGGCCACCGATGAGCTGAAAATGTCGTTGGGATTGACGCAGAAACAGTTGGACAGTCGCGCCGAGGAGATCGCCAAGCGTGAACAGCGCGACGAGGCGGACGCCCAGCGGCTGGCGAGCGCCCAGAAGCAGACCGCGCAGCAGGTGACCGCAGTCTCCAGCGCCGTGACCGACGTCAAGACCGACGTGGGCGGAGTGAAGACCGACGTGGCCAAGACGCAAAGCGACCTGGCCGAAACGGTAAACCAGTTGACGTCGATGAAGGGGGATTTGAGCGGCCACAGCAGCCTGATCGCCCGCAATCACGATGAACTGGAACTCCTGAAGCACAAAGGCGACCGGAACTACTACGAGTTCACCCTGACCAAGGGGCAAAAGAAGCCCGTGGGCACGGTGAGCCTGGAGTTGAAGAGGGCCGACTCCAAGAGGAGCAAGTTCACCCTGGTGGTGTATTCCGACGACAAGGAGTACGAGAAGAAGGACCGGAACCTGAACGAGCCGTTGCAGTTTTATAGCGGCAAGGATCCGGGGCTCTTCGAGATCGTAGTGAACTCGGTCGGGACCAAGAATACGACGATCACAGGTTATCTATCGACGCCCAAGAGCGCGCCTGTACCGGCTGCTACTGGTCAATAACCGCAACGTGGGGTGCAAGCACCAGGCTGGGCTTGTACTGGAAGGCGAAGGTAAAGCTCAGGTCCTTGCGTGCATCCCACTGTTGTTTGGTCAGATGGAAGGCCGAAACGAAGGTTCCCTCTACAGTCTGGCCAGGGTCTATTGTCGTGCTCAGCGACAACCCCTTGCCGTGCGGCACGGGCATGGATGGATACGCGATAAAGACTCGATCGTAATCGGCCGCGGTTGCCGCATAGCTGGAGTGAATCCCGTCGTCCAGCGTGGCATTGGTCATGATGTTGTGCATGAAGAGCGGTTCCTTGCTCTGGTTGTGCAGCTTGACCAGGGTAAAGACGTACACCTGTTCCATTTCTTCCTTGGCCATGGCGTTGCCGTTGGCGTCGACCCCTGAAGATTCAGAGTGCTGCGCGTGAGCCCACACCTGCTCGACCTCTCCAGTGCAAGCCGGCGGCGTTTGCCCGGCCATGACATAGATGGCGACGGCGATGGTGACCACCACGGCCGCGATGATGCTGGCCAAGGCCACATGGCTTGAGCCTTTGGTAAATTCTTCGCCGCGGGCGGCATCGTCGAGTTCGGAAGATTCCTGCTGAAGAAGGCTCATACGCGAACTTATCTTATTCCCATCACCGCAAAGTTGCCCACGAAATTGTGCAGAGCAGAGGAATTGTGGATTCGTTTGCACTGAAAGCGGGGCATTTCCCCGGGTTTTCGAGTGAGATCGACGACAGAGACGACTGCCTGGCCTTGCCAGTCCACAGGTTTTGCAATGAGTTTCCCTTCTGGCCCAATCACCGGGTCCGGAAACTGACTTACTCCGAGGTACGGAGCCAGGTGGCGAACATCGGAAGCGAGCGTTCTTAAGGTGAGTGCAGGGTTGCTGGCGGGGGTAAGCAGCGTGACCGGCAGTCCAGCTTCATCAACGACTATGCGCATCGGCTCTTTCAGATCGGTATCGTTCGTGACGATAACAGCGTGCTCAAATGCGCCCGCGAATGCATCCCGCACCAGATGTGTGCCCAAATTGACGTCCGACCCCTTTTCTTCAGTTTTGACCACGCGAACCGAGTCAGGAACCGGATGGGGTGCTACGCCGGGAGGCCAGAACTGCAGCGGCTGGACTAAGGGCATCCACGTCTTTGTGACTTGGAAATTCCCGAAGTGTATGTGTAAGTTGGGCAGGGTCCCGAGCGCTTTCAGATAGGTATTCTGGTCCTTGGGAGAATTAGGATTGCGGCTGCCGGAAACACGAGCCGTGTAGTAGTTAATAGCGACGATGTCGCAGGTCTGAGGTAGCGCTGCTTCGCAAAGTGCGTGCAGGTTTAGCCATTTGTGCCGGGATTCTCGCAAGGCACGGTAGTACAAATTGAACCCGTCGATGTAGACCACTGTACGCATGACGGGAATTCTACATGCAAAAAGCCGCCGCACTTGCATGCGACGGCTTCTGGGCCTACGGCACGCCGTAGGTGAGTTGTTTCAAGTGTATGTCCAGTCGCACTGTATGTCAACATGTTTGTGCACTACGGCCTCGGGCGCAGGGCAGCCAGGAATTCATCCGCTCCCAGCGTGTTTAGCACATCTTCAGGGCCAAGCCACGCGCGGCGAAGTTGGCGAAGGCCGTAGTCCATTTTGCCGAGGTTGCGGGCGTCGTGGGAGTCGGAGTCGACGACGATGCGGCAGCCCAACTCCTTGGCCAGGCGAAGGTCGCGGTCGTTGAGGTCGAGGCGCTCCGGGGCGGCGTTGTGTTCGACGGCTACGCCCAGTTCGGCGGCGCGGCGCAAGACCGTCCCCAGGTCCAGCGCAAAGGGCTCACGGCGCAGCAGCAGGCGGCCGGTGGGATGGCCCAGAATCCGCACATAGGGGTTTTCGACGGCACGCAGCACACGGGCGGTCATCTCTTCGCGACTCTGCTCGAATCGGGTATGCACGCTGGCGATGACGACCTCCATCTGCGCCAGCACTTCGTCATCCAGATCCAGAGAGCCGTCGGCCAGAATGTCGACTTCGATGCCGGTAAAGACGCGGATGCGGCCCTCCATCTGGCGGTCCACTTCACGAATGCGCTGAACGTGTTCAAGTGCGCGCTTCTCGTCCAGCCCATTGGTCATGGCCAGGTTCTTGGAGTGGTCGGTGATGGCGATGTACTGGTAGCCGCCGGCCAGGGCGGCCTCGGCCATCTCGCGGATGGTGTTGTGGCCGTCGGTGGCGTTGGTGTGCATATGCAGGTCGCCGCGCAGGTCGGCTCGCTCAATGAGCCGGGGCAGCGCGTGGCGGGCGGCGGCTTCAATCTCGCCCAAGTTCTCGCGCAGTTCGGGAGGAATCCAGTCCATGCCCAGGGCGGTGTAGATATCCTGTTCGGTGGCGGAGGCAACTGTCGAGTTGTCGTCAAGACGGGCCAGCGCCCACTCGCTGAGCGTGTAGCCCATCTTGAGTGCGCGTTGGCGAAGGGACACGTTGTGCGCCTTGGAGCCGGTGAAGTATTGCAGGGCGGCCCCGTAGGAGGCCGAGGGCAGCAGGCGCACATCCACTTGAAGGCCGTTGGCGAGATGGAAGCTTATCTTGTTCTCGCCTTTGGCGATGATGTCGTGGATGCCGGGATAGGCGGCTACGTGCTCGACTGCTGCGGCGGTATGTTCCGGGGCGCAGGCCGGGCCGGTGACCAACAAGTCGAGGTCGCCCGCAGTTTCGCGGCCACGGCGCAGGGAGCCGGCGGGCGTCACCTTCTCAATTCCAGGGAAGGCCAGCAGGTAGGCTGAAATACGCTGGGCTTCTTCTTCGGCCACGTCGATGCGGTAACGGCCGGCGCTGCGGCGGTAATCTTCGATGCCCTTGCGCAGTTTTTCTATCTGTTTCTCGCCCATGCGGGGCAGGCCGGCGAGACGCCCTGCTTCAATGGCCTCGGCGAGCTGGTCGATGCTGGCGATCCTGGCGGCGTCCCACAGCAGGGCAACGGTTTTGGGGCCCATGCCGGGCAGCTTCAAGAGCTCCAGAAGGCCCGCGCCGTACTTGGCCAGCAGTTCGTCGCGCAGCGGCAGCGTGCCGGTGGCGGCAATGGCTTGCAGGTTGGCGGCCATGCCTTTGCCGATGCCGGGAATCTCCAGCAGGAGTGAGGTCGAGGGCGCGGCGGTCATGAGGTCCACAGTGGTTTGCTCCGCGGCCTCGGCGGCGCGGCGATAGCTGCGGATACGGAATCCATCGCCGCCGTCGATTTCCAAAAGATCGGCGGTCTCAGCCAGCAGGCGGGCCATGGTGGGGTTGTCCATTGCGTGAGTCTCCGCAAACAGTATCGGACAAAACAGGGGGCAGAGACCAGGGACCAGGGACCAGGGATCAGGGATCAGAAATGCCGGTTGTCGGTTGGCGTGGTGGTAGCCTCAAAGGTTATGGCAATGCTGTCTCGGGTGGATTTTCTGGTGATGGGAGCGGGCGTAGCCGGACTGCGCGCAGCCATTGAGCTGGCTCGCCACGGCGACGTTCTGGTGGTCACCAAGGAGTCGCTCTCGGAGTCGAACACGCACTACGCGCAGGGTGGAATCGCCGTCGCCATGGAAGGCGATCAGGACGTTGCTCTCCACCTTGAAGACACCGTAAACGCTGGCGATGGAATCGTTTATCGACCCGCCGCCGAGGCGTTGGTGGCCGAGGGGCCAATCCGCGTAGCGGAACTGATCGAGTGGGGCGCGCAGTTCGATACCGAGGGAGGCGAGCTGCTGCGCACCCGCGAGGGCGCCCACTCCTTGCCCCGCATTCTCCACGCCCACGGCGACGCCACGGGAGCCGAAATCAGCCGCTCTCTGGTTGCCTTTGCCCGCGCCCACAAGCGCATCCGCTTCGCTGAGTGGACCATGGTGACTGGCCTGGTTGGCGCCGACGGTCGCGTCATCGGAGCCGACCTCACCCGAGCCAATCTGTTCAGCGCCGATGCTCTCCATCCCGAACCGAAGACTCGTCGAATCAGTACCCGCTCCGTCCTTATCGCCGCCGGCGGCGCGGGTCAGGTTTACTCCGACACGACGAACCCCGGGGTAGCCACCGGAGACGGCATCGCCCTTGCCGCGAGCGCCGGGGCCCCCACGGACAGGTCTTCGTCCGTGGGGTGGAGGGCCGGCGTCGAGTTGGCCGACATGGAGTTCTACCAGTTCCATCCCACCGCCCTTTCGCTCCCCGGCGCGCCCCGATTCCTGATCTCAGAGGCCCTGCGCGGCGAGGGCGCGTACCTGCGCAACGACAAGGGCGAGCGCTTCATGGAGCGCTACCACACGCTGCTCGAACTCGCTCCCCGCGACGTTGTGGCCCGCGCCATTGCCCGCGAAGGAATTGGTGACGAGCCCGGCGAAACGCGGCTTGTTCATCTCGATATGCGCCATGTAACAGGCATCGATCTGCACAAACGCTTCCCCGGCGTCAGCGCCTTTCTCGCGCGCCACGGTTTGGACCTGGCTCGCGACCTGATTCCCGTTCGCCCCGCGGCACATTACCTTATGGGCGGCATTCGGACCGATCTGGCGGGACGCACAAGTTTGCCGGGCCTCTACGCAGCCGGCGAGGCGGCCTGCACCGGCGTTCACGGCGCCAATCGCCTGGCCTCGAACTCTCTGCTCGAAGGCTTGGTCTTCGGTGCGCGGGCCGCGCAGTCGATGCTGGCCGACGATTTGCAGATGATTTCCGGAGGAGACCCGGCAGCGAAATGCACTCCGTTATCGAGAGGCGAAGCAAAATTCGTCGAAGAGCAGATTGCCGGCCTGCAACAAGCAATGTGGTCCTACGCCGGCCTGCTGCGGGATGAATTCACGTTGCGCGAGGGCTTTTCCGTTCACATTGCCTGTGTAACCGGTTTGGCCGAGTTGGCAGAGAAGGGGAAGGGAAGCCGGCGCCTGAGCGAAGCGCAGGCTCTCACCCGCATATCCCACGCAATTCTCTATTCGGCCATCCACCGCACCGAGAGCCGTGGCGCCCACTTCCGCAACGATTATCCCAAGCGCGACGACGAGAACTTCCGCAAGCATTCCGTTCTGAAGAGCAATGGGCAGATCGTTTTCGAAAAGTGGTAAGACAGGTGTCAGAGATCAGGGATCAGGGGTCAGGCGGCGCGACACCAAGAAGCGACGGCCTCGCACACTTTTGCAGGGACCAGACACTTTCCGAAGGTGCCGAGAAAATGGCAAACTCTCATTGGCCGCGATCCAGCGCCATCTTCCAGTTCATTACTGATCTCCAAGCTCTGATCCCAGTTCCCTGCTTCCAACAAACCACGAAACCACGGCACACACTGTCAAGATTGCGCCCATTGTAGCCAGCGAAAGGAGAATCGGAATATCGATCCAGCGGGCGGAGAGCATCTTCAGCGCAACAAAGGCCAGCATAGCGCCCAGTCCATAGTGCAGATAGCGGAAGCGGTCGAGGAGAGCGGCCAGAGCGAAGTAAAGCGAGCGCAGCCCAAGAACCGCCGCAATGTTCGACGTGTAGACCACGAAGGGATTGTGGGAGAGGGCCAGCACCGCGGGGATGGAATCCACGGCAAAGAGGACATCGGTGACTTCGACGGCCAGAATCACAGGGAGCAGCGAGCCTTTAGCGGGCTGGAGTTTGCGAATCCATTCAGGAATGGCCGCGTTTGCCGAGCCGCCGCGCACCAGCCGCCAGGCCACATAGAGGAGGAAAATCCCGAAGATCCAGGTAATCCAGTTGAAGCGCTTAAGCAGCGCGATGCCGGCGAGAATGAAGAGGGCGCGCAGGACAACCGCTCCCAAAACGCCCCACAAAAGTGCATTGTGCTGTCGTTTCTGGCTGATGCGGAAGCCATGAAAGATGACCAGAAAGACGAAGAGATTGTCCACGCTGAGCGAGGTTTCAATGGCGTAGCCGCCTACCCATTCAAGAGCGGGCTGCCGGCCCTGGGTGAAGGCGATCCATGCGGCAAATCCCGCCGCGGCAAGCACGAATGCAAATGTGCCCAGCCACGCAAAGGCCTGCGGGTGGCGCGTTTCGCGCCGATGGCCGGGCAGCAACGAATCGACGACGAGCAGCGCCGCAACCACGGCGTGAAAGCCCAGCCACCACATCCAGGATGCGCCCGCAATCATTCCAGAATGCTACAGGAAAACAGAGATCGGAGATCGGGGTTCAGGGATCAGACCGTTCCGCGAAACGCTCTGCCAGCTTGCTGCTCACTGATCTCTGAACCCTGATCTCTGTCTTCACCGCAAATCAATGAGCCGGATCGTCTCCAGAAACACGTCGCCGTCGATGGTGAGGCTGCGGGCGGTGATCTTGTCCATGGTGTCCTGGGCGGTGTGGTGGTAGCTGTTATTGGGGCCGTAGTCCAAGTCGATCACGTCGATCGACGGCACGCCGCGCTGGACAAAGGCCATGTGATCGTCTTCGACAGGGCCTTCGGTCTGGAAAAAGAAGCGGTCGTAGCCGAACTTTTTCGCGGCCTGCGTCATCAGCGAGACCAGCCAGTCTGAGGAGCGGGTTTCGCGCTGAATGTCCAGGTCTTTGTCGCCGATCATGTCGGCGAGGATGAATGCCTTGATGCGGCCCAGGGTTCCGTCCCGTCCCCACTTGGCGGCCAGGTGGCGGCTGCCGTAGGTCGAGTCGGACGCGGACCAGCTCTGGATGGCTTCTTCGCCGTCGAAGAAGACAAGCCATATCGAGTAGCCTTCGAGCGCCTTGTTGCGGGCAATTTCCGTGCGCAACTGGTCGGCGATGGCCAGCAGCAGCCCGGTTGTCGAGCCGCCGTCGTTGGCGCCCACAAAGTTGATGTTGCGCAGCCAGTAGTTGGTCTCGTAGTGCGTGCCCAGCACGATCACGCCGTCCTTTTTGCCGGGGAAGCGCACGATGAAGTTGCGCATGGCGACAGGGCCGATGGGCGTGTTGGCGGTGAATGTGTCTTCTTCAAGCTGGTCGTGCTTGAACTGGCCGCGCAGGAAGGCTTCGGCCTGGGTGTGCCCCTGGCTGGTGGGCCAGCGTGGGCCGATGGCTACAAACTGGCGTGCGTACTCGAGGGCTTTGGCGCCGTTGAAGTGAGTCTGCGCGGGAAGATTCAGGGGGAAAAACAGCACGATTACGGCTGCAAATGCGGCAAAAAAGTGCGCATAAACGCGGAAAATCGATCCTTTTACAGCGCGTAGCGCCGCGGAATTCTGCGACTGGGGAATCGAGTCTTCTCCAGGGCAAGCTTCTATGTTGCTAAGAATAAAAGGGTTTCTTCCTTCCAACACAACTTCGCCGAGCGTCCTCATCGGCTCGGTCGCACATTGTGGGACGTAAAAGGGTAGGGGGGGGTGGGGGTGGGTGATTCGAACGATTCTGGTCATGATTCGCAATCCTGAGAGCGGCTCTCCGCTCATCTTCTATAAACCATTGTGTGCCAAGGGAAGGTAATCCTATGCAAGACTCTGGAAGAAAAGATGGCCGAGCGAAGGAAGGATCATTGCGCGGCCTTTTTGGCTTCCTTGGCCTTTCTCCGCGAAGGATGCACCCACCAGGCTACGCCAATGCCAATCAGATAAAGCGCCAGCATGGGTACGGCGTAGATGCACATCGTCCATGGGTCGGGGCTGGGCGTGATGATGGCCGCCACCAGAAAGATGGCCAGAATCGCGTAGCGCATGTTCTTCCACAGGAACTTCGGGCTCACGATGCCGAACATGGCCAGGAAAAAGATGAGGATCGGCATCTCAAAGCTGATGCCCAGGCCCAGAATGATCGAGAGGAAGAAACTGCTGTACTCCTCGATGGTGACCATGGGCGTGAAATTCTTGCCGAAATCGACGATCAGGATCTTCAGCGCGCCGGGCAGAACATAAAAATATCCGAATGCCGCGCCGCCCAGGAACAACCCCACCGTGGCTGCCATGAATGGGACTACGAAACGCCGCTCCTTCTGGTAGAGCCCCGGCGCAATGAAGAGCCACACCTGGAAGAGGATGAAGGGCGAGGCCAGGATTGCTCCACCGACCAAGGAAACCTGGAGCTGCAGGTTTAACGGGTCCATGGGGTGGGTAAAGACCAACGTCTTGCCGATGTGTGTGAGCGGCGCCTGGATGAAGTTGACGAGCGGGTTGCGAATAAACCAGCACACAAAGAATCCCACGGCCAGGTAGATGGAAGAGTGGACGATGCGCTTGCGCAACTCGTCCAAATGCTCCATCAGGCTCATGCCGGGCAGGTCCGCGCGCTGGCTCACTGCCGCTCTCGCTTTGCCGATTGCGTCCGCGGGATCAACCATGGTGGGCCGCCTGCTCCAAGTCTGGGCTGGGGTCTGGGTTGACTTCGTCCGAGGGGGCAGCGTCGCCGCCTGCGGGGGGCGCAACCTCGGCCACCAGATTGGAATCGAGACTTGTCTCGTCGCTGACTTCGGCGCCAGACTCGTCCGCCGCATGAAGCTGTACTGCCGGGCTTGTCGGCTTCGCAGCCGGAACCTGCTCACCGGTCGAAGGCGGCTGGATGCGGGGAACTGTCTCTTCGGGCGAGTTCTCGGCCGTGGTCTCGAGCGCGGTCAACTCGGGGTATTGGGTTTCATCCGGGTAGTGGCTTTCCATGACGGAGGTCGCTGCCGGAACAGTAGCTTCCAGGGCCAGCGCCGGTGGTGCGGGAGCTGCAAGCGCCAGCGCAGCCAGCCGGTCTTCTTCCTTCTTGCGGCGGTCGGCATCTTCGGCGCTGCGCAACTCCTCTTCCATCTGGAATTTGAAATCGTTGGAGGCCTTGCGGAACTCGTACATCAGCTTGCCGATTTGACGGCCAATCTGCGGCAGCCGCCGCGGTCCGAAGACCACGAGCGCAAGCACCATAAGGATCAGCGAGTCGGCCATGCCCAGGTTGGCAAGTTCAATTGGCGGCGGTGTTCCCATCGAGACCAATGATACCTGCCCGCACAAGGCGCTCACAAACCGAGTACCTGCGGCTTCAGGCGCGGAAGCCATCGCAGCCGCCTATTCATCGCTTGGTCCAGCTACTACCGCTGAATTACAATACTAGCAATGGAGCAGTTCTTGTCAGGTGGATTCTGCGGAACCCACCGTAGCCAGAGCGCATCCAATTGAGAAAGGGCTGCAACAACCCCGTGGATGGGGGCTACCTGAAGAGTTCGGCGGCAGCGCCGAGGAATTCAGGAGTGTCCGCGCATCCGCTGCAGCCGTGTTTGCTTTCAACATCCCCGTCCGCCCCCCGCCAAAGAATTGAAGGGTGAGTTGGACTGAAGGCGGAATCGAGTGAACCTGGTTCTTGACGACATAACGGCGGCCTCGCCGGCGGCTGGCAACAGTTGCAGCCTTGAAAACTACCTTGCGCTTCCCGACCACTCGATGGACGCGCGCATTCGAGAGGCGCGAGTCAAGCTCGGCGCCACCACTATCCTGCTCGGCCACCACTACCAGCGCGACGAGGTGATTCGCTTCGCCGACTTTACTGGCGACAGTTACAAGCTCTCCAAAATTGCCTCCGAAACCGATGCCAAATACATCGTCTTCTGTGGCGTTCACTTCATGGCCGAAAGCGCTGACGTGCTCGCCCGTGAAGGCCAACAGGTCATTCTGCCCGACCTCAACGCCGGCTGCTCCATGGCCGACATGGCCGAAATCTCCCAGGTCGAAGCCTCCTGGGAAGCGATCGAGCGCCTCGGCTTAGCCGCCGACACAATACCCCTCACCTACATGAACTCCACTGCCGCCATCAAGGCCTTCTGCGGCGAGCGCGGCGGGCTCGTCTGCACCTCGTCCAATGCTCGCGCCGCCTTCGAGTGGGCTTACGCTCGCGGCAAGCCGGGGTCCCCAACGACAGGTCCTCGTCGTTGGGGTGGTAAGCGCATCCTCTTCCTGCCCGACCAGCACCTGGGCCGCAACACCGGCTATGCCATGGGCATTCCGACGGAGGAGATGGTGGTTTGGGACCCCTGGGCGCTTCAGATTGGCCAAAGCCAGGGAGGCCAGACGAAGGAAAAGCTCACCGCCAGCCGCGTCCTCTTGTGGAAGGGACACTGTGCGGTGCATCAGCGCTTTTTGCCCGGCCATGTGGATCACGTGCGCGCCAAGTATCCCGGCATTCAGGTGATCGTGCACCCCGAATGCCGCTGGGAGGTCTGCCAGAAGGCTGACGCTCTGGGTTCCACTGAGCGACTCATCAAGATTGTTGAAGAGGCCCCCGCCGGGGCAATGTTCGCCGTCGGCACGGAGATTCACCTCGTAAACCGCATGGCCAGCCTTTTCGCGGAACAGGGCAAGCGCGTCATCACCCTCGACGATACCGGCTGCCTGTGCACCACCATGTACCGCATCAGCCCGCACCACCTGGCCTGGGCGCTTGAAAACCTGGTACAGGGCCGCGTCGTCAACCGGATCCAGGTCCGCAAGAGCGTCAAGCACTGGGCCAAAGTGGCGCTGGACCGGATGCTGGAAGTGGGATAAGAGCAGGGAACAGGGAACAGGAAACAAGGCGGCTAGCATTTCAGACGCGCTTCTTCGGCCAACCTTCGGCCAACCTTCGGTATGGACGCCATGAATCACCATTCCATTTTCATGCTTGGAAGTTTCCCTTGGCTTAGCTCCGCATTTCGGACATGGAGGGTCGAACGGCATGTTTTTCCATGTGGAGATTCTAAGCCGACATTCGCCGGTCGAGCGCAGACAGATCGGCCTGTTCCCCAGGGCAATCGCATTTGGATTGTTTTGAAAGGGCACGGCTTTAGCCGTGCCGCGAAACAGCCAGAGGACTTATGGGCTTCAGCCGCTGAGGGATGATTTGAGAATTTTCAATACATCCCTCGGCGGCTAAAGCCGGCAATATTGGCTCTGAAATCGGCACGGCTAAAGCCGTGCCCTTTCAAAACAACGATGATCCGCCTGATATCGAAAGCCCGTACCCTTCATTCCTCGCTCAAGTTTCAAATGCAATTGCCCTGGCCTGTTCCCTGTTCCCTACTCCCTGCTCCTTGCTTTTGTCGTATCCTATGAACAAGGGCGTTTCCCCATGAAAACCTTCACTCTCGAAGAAGCGCAGTCTCTGCTCCCGGTGCTCGAATCGCTGCTCAAGCGCGCGATGGAAGGCAGGCAGTCCGCGGAGGAGGTCGAGTCCAGTCTGAACGATCTGTCCCGGCGCATCTACCTCTCCGGCGGCATGAGGGTGGACGTGGGCAGCGTGGCCAAGCAGCGCGCGGAGGTCATGGCCCACCTGGCGCGCGTCCGCGAGAGCATCGCCGAGATCGACGCCATCGGCGTGCAGGTCAAAGACCTTGAAGGCGGCCTGCTCGATTTCCCCTGCCGCCTCGATGATGAGGTGGTGCTGCTCTGCTGGCGCATGGGCGAGTCCGCCATCGAGCATTGGCATACCTTCGACTCCGGGTTTCAGGGCCGGCAGCCCGTGGACGAGCGTTTCCGCCGCCGCTCCGCCTCCGGCGGCCGTCCCAACTGAGGCGCTCGGAGCCCAACGTTCCCATGCAACACTGACGTGCAGCCAACGCAAAACCTATGTGCCAGACGCACCGGCCAACGCCACAGTGAGCGAATGCCGGCCAGGGCGCGTCTCTAGCTTAGAGACGCAGGCAGCCGCCTGCATCCCATTCCGTGATGAGACACGACGCATGTGAAAGCGATACTCTTTGATCTGGACGCTTGGAGCCACGGACTCCTCAAAAGCCATGAACCTCCGAAAATGACAACAAAGGAGCGGCAATGAACTTCGGCATGAGGGCGCGACTGCTGCTGGCGGCGCCGGTCCTGGTTGGTTTTTCGGTTTGTTTTCTGGCTGGTTGCGGAGATTTCTGGCAGGCGCCAAGCGGCACTACCACCACAACAACCTCAGGATTATCCAGCGGCGTCTTCTATGTTCTGAACCAGGGAACAGCCCAGATTGCCGGCTACTCCATCGTCTCTGGAACGCTGACCCCGGTCACCGGCAGCCCCTACACTCTGCCCGGCTCCGCTGAGCCCCTGGCCATCGCCGTAGCGCCGAACGGGGCTTTTCTTTATGTGAGCACGGCCCTCGACGGCATCTACCTTTACACCATTGGCTCGGGGGGTGCGCTGACCCTTGGAAACAGCTCCGCGGCTATCTCCTCCGATCTGGCCTCCACAATGCAAGTGGACTCGACCAACTCCTGGCTCGTGGAGGCCGGTCCCAACCAGTCGGAACTCTTCGCCGTTGCCATCAGTCCCAGCACCGGCCTGGCCACATCCAAGATCGAGCAGCCAGTCGCGCTGCCTGCGGCGACCGTTCATCAGCTCGCCATCTCGCCTGACAATACCCACATCTTTGTGGCGCTTGGCTCCAGCGGTACTGAGGAAGTGATCCTTGTCGCGGGTAGCTCCACTCCATTCTCAAGCAGCGTCAACATTCCCGTGGCGAACTCCGCCGGCGCCGCCGTTTCCGTGGCCGTTGACCCCGAAAACCGGTTGTTCTACGTGGGGGAAACCGCCGCAACCTCCGGTACCAACTCCGGTGGCCTGCGCGCCTTCAACTACAACACGCTGGTCGAGGTCACGGGCTCGCCCTACTCGACCGCCGGACTGGCGCCCTATGCCATTCAGCCCGAAGCCAAGGGCAATTATGTCTACGTCGCCAACCGCACCGTCAGCAGCAGCTCCACCGGAAACATTGCCGGCTTCTCTTTCACGTCTACCGGCGCCGTTTATTCGCTGACCGCTCTCACGACTACGGTGTCCACAGGCGCCACTCCGGTCGGCCTGGCTGAGGACAGCCTGGACAACTATCTGCTGGTGGTGGATTCAGGCGGCAGCCCCGACCTGGAGGCCTACACCATGAGTTCTGGCGCGCTTACCTCCGCGGTCACTTCGGCCACCGGGACCGACCCGGTCCAGGCAGGCGCGATCACCGCCGCACCCTAAAAGCAGGGATCAGGGAACAGGGATCAGCGGCCGCCTTGCTGGCGGGATGGAACTCTGCACCGGTGGCCGAAAACTGACCCCTGATCTCTGACTCCTGGCTCTGCTATCCTCAAGAGGACCGCCACGGGCTGTGCTCACGCCATCGCAAATCTTTTTCGTCTCTTCTTCACGGCGCCTCGGAGCCTCCATATCTTCGTGGATCGTCCTTTTTTCGCTTGTCGCTGCCTGCGGATGCAGCCGGTTTCGCCATGAGCAGCACGAGACGGTCTACGTCTCCGCCCGCCAGATGTACCTTCACGACCGGGTAGCCGCCGTCTCCAATCGCGTGGCCGAGGTGGTCAACGGCCAGCCGCTTGAAGTCCTCGAGATCGGCCGACGCTTCCTCAAGGTGAAAACCCAAAAGAACGAGATCGGCTGGATTGAAGACCGCGCTGTCATTGACAGCAAGACCTACGACGCGTTTGCCCAGCTTGGCAGCCAGCACAAACAGGACCCTGTGGTTGCCACAGCCACCCTCCGCGACGACCTTTATCTGCACATCATGCCCGGCCGCGATACGGAGCACTTTTATCTGCTCGCCGGCAATGCCAAAGTCCAGCTCCTTGCCCGGGCCTCGGTTCCCAAAACGCCGACGCCGGGCTTCGGACCGCTTCGGAAGCCGACAGCGCCAAACCCGGGCCTGAAGCCTCCTCCAGTCGCAAAGAGCCCATCCGCAACTCCCACTCACAGCTCGCCCAATACCTCCAAGATTGTCACGCCCTCCGTCGTGATGCCCGCGGTTGTGATGCCGCCTGTCGCGATTGAAGATTGGTGGCTTGTTCGCGACACCTCGGGCCACGCCGGCTGGATGCTCGCGGGCCGCATGGACGTGGATGTGCCGGACGAAGTTGGCGTCTACGCCGAAGGCCAGCGCATGGTTGGCGCCTACGTCCTGACCAAAGTTACCGATCCGGAGTCCACCGCTCCCGACCACCAGGTTCCCGAGTACGTAACCGTCCTCAGCCCACCAGGGTCCGGCCTGCCCTTCGACTTCGACCAGGTGCGCGTCTTTACCTGGAGCATCAAGAAGCATCGCTATGAGACGGCCTTCCGGGTGCATCCCATCCAGGGCTTTCTACCCGTCCGCACGGGAGTCCAGCCCGGCCCCGGCGGCAGCACCATGCCCACATTCAGCTTTCAAATTGCCAACAGCCAGAATCTCAACATCGATCCTGCCACCGGCATTGCCCACCCGGCTTCTTTGCGTACCATTAGCTACCTGATGAACGACACCCGGGTCATACGCACCGGGCCGGATATGGGGCCGATCCCCGTGGGGCATTTGGAGGGCGAGAAGCCAAAGGCGGCGAAGACGGGAAAGAAGAAAGCTCGGTAGGCGCGATTGGTGGTTTAATCCTGCGCTTCAGCGGTTCGACAATCGTTGGGCCGCCTGACCGTCTCTCTTCTCTAGAAGCCATGACCTGAGCGCTTCGTCCGCGCGGCGCTGCCAGCCATTACCGGTTGCGCGCAGGCCCTCTGCCACGTCGGGCGAAAGCCGAATCGAGATGGGAACCTTTCGGGGAGTTCTCTGCGGCCCCCGTTTGCGGAGGTTCTTGAGCATTTTCCGCTCCGCCTCAGGCAGCGAGGAGAATGGCTTAAAGAGGGCAACGTCTTCAGCTGTTATCTCTCTAACTTCTCCGTCCTCATCAAGCAATGGTTCAGGCAATGGTTTGCGGTTTGCCATAGAGTTTAGCCTCCCTCTTGTTCGTCTTACGGAAACTGATGACGCGAATTCCGTCCGGTTTGGGGATATAGCAAAGCAGATGCAACCGCTTGTCCAGATACCCGACGGCAATGCGTCGCATCTCGCCGTGACGGAAATAATCCGCGATCAAGGCATTCTCGAAATCGAAATCCGCCGCCCGCTCGAATGAAAGTCCGCGCTCATTGATGTTGCGCACATTCTTTGCGGGATCGTACGTGATTCCCATGTGTTTATTGTATATACTATTTGGTTGAAGTCAAGAGTGACAAATACGAAAGACAAATGGAAAAAGGGAAATCGCAAGTCTCAATATCTCGACATAATGCGTTTGGGCTCCGCCAAAATCTATCTTTAGCCCTTGTCTGGAGAACACATTATTGCCCAAGCTTCATCCACATGCGTTGTGAGCCCAGCTCGAAGCTGGTTCGCTACTTGCTTCGCCTCCGCGGCAAATCCAGGAAGACTCGTGCTTTTCACAACGCGGATACAGGTGCCAAAGTTCCTTGGCGGGTCTGCGTGAAATAGGAATTCGCCCTGTTCGGCCTCCTTAAGCACAATTTGACCGGCTTCGGACATAGAGCAGAGGATGAGGGGGCTATCGACGACGATAACTGGAAAGACAAAGCAGAATTTTGGCACGTGCCCTGCAATCTTGTTCACCTGAAAGTCTGCGGCTTTTGCGACGCTCATGGCTGCGGCATAGGCAGCATCGTTGTCGGAGAAGGCCTGCCGCAGTGAGTAGCCAATCAACCCCTCTTTACGAAGCCAAGGCAAATTGCCAACGAGGTCCTCGAATCGGTCACCGAGCGCACCCCTCGCATCTGTCGAAGCTACGGAGAACGATAAGAGCCGGTTGTACCCACTAAGTGTGTGCGGAGAACATAACAGGACCCATGGTTTGACCGCTGCCTTGCATTCAACGACGAATGAGATTCCAAGAATCCCGCGATAATCAGGATCGATGGCATATACATCAACTTCGCGTGACTTTTCCGTTTCTGGATCGCGATAGAGCGTAGACTGACGAACCTCAAAACCGGCTTCTCGAAAAGCAGAAGCTGTTCGCATTTCTAGAGAGAAGCCTTGTTCGATTAGCCACTTTTCGACTTTTTCTAGCATTTGAGTCTCCCACCGGCAATAACGATAATGCCCTGTCGCCTTTAGTCTTGACATCGGGGATCAGCCGCCTTCATCCCCGCCGGCGCAGCTCCAGCTCCACCACGCGCAGCATTTCGGCTTCGGGAGCGGGCTTGCCGGTCCAGATCTCGAACTGGCGCGCGCCTTGCTGCACAAACATCTCCAGGCCGCTCACGACCGGAATCCCGCGCGCCTTCGCCAGCTTGATGAGCGGCGTCTCCAGCGGGTTGTAGACCATGTCGAAAACCAGACCGGCATTCAGCTCGTTCTCCTCAATGGGCAGCGCGTCTTTGTTGCCGGCCATGCCGCAGGGGGTGGTATTGATCAGCACGTCAAAGCGGCTCTTGGCAAACAGCTCATGCTTCAGCGACTTGGCCTTGGCTGACCGGGCCAGCGCAACCGCTTTGTCGTGCGTGCGGTTGACAACAAAGACCTCGGCCCCCTGCTCGACCAACCCAAACACCGCAGCCCGCGCCGCGCCTCCCGCGCCCAATACGGCGATGCGCGCGCCTTTCAGCCTAATCCGTTTTTCCAGCGGCCTCACCACCCCGGCCACATCCGTATTGAAGCCGTAGAGCTTGCCGTCCGCCCCGGTTCGCAGCGTGTTGCAGGCGCCGATGCGGCTCGTCAGCGGGTCCATATTTGTGAGGTGGGGCAGGACTTCCTGCTTCAGCGGCATGGTCACGGCCACCCCACTCAGCGGCAGCTCGCGCACCAGGGTCAACAGGTCGGCAAGAGCGCGAGTCTTGAGCGGCAGCAGCACCGCGTTCACGTTTTCGCGGCGGAAGGCTGCATTCTGCATCAGCGGAGAAAGCGAGTGCGCGATGGGGTTGCCGGCCACGCCAAAAATCCGTGTAGCCTGATCGAGATGCTCCAGGCGGTAGAGGTCGCGCAGTGTCCCCGCTGTCACCTGGCCCTTCGCCGTCGCGGCGCCCTCGGAAAACGAAGCAAACGTGAACGCCGCCCCGGCCCGCGGGCCCAGCACGCGGCTCACAAGTCCCTCCTCGCCCATGGCGATGCCCACCACCTGCGCCGTCAGAGACCGGTCTTCGATCAGGCGCAGCACGGCTAGGTTGTCGGCAAGCGTTCGCGCCGTTGAAACCATTTTCACAAAATCCGGCTGAAAGGCCTGGATCCGGTCGGCCGCCTGTTCCAGGCCTTTGGTGCGGGTAAAGTCGTGAAAGCTCACCAGCAGCGCCGCGCCCACCGCGCGAAGGCCAGCCCGGAAATGGTCCAACTGCTTCGGCGCTGCCTCTTCGGCCGACTCCACTTCGAGATCGACAATCTGACAGCCGGCTTCGGCGGCCTTGGTCAGCACGTCCAGTTCCGCCTTGAGCGCTCCCTCGAAGTTGCCGCCAAACTGCTTGCGCCGGCAGGTGGCGATGGCGGTTACCCCGCGATGCGCCGCCATAAACTCCTTCACCCTGAGCAGTGCCGCTGCCGGCTTGGGGAGCGAATCCAGCCGGAATTCAAGGAACTTCGAGGCGGAAATGGAGTCTTGGAGCGCCGCTTCGGCACGTTCCACCATCTCCGCCGGCGAGCTGGCCTGAATGGCCACGCACAGCTTGCCCAGCCGAGGCCGCAGGTTGGGCGGCGCGGGGGGCCGCGCGGAGACGGGAACAGCCGGGATGGAAGCAGTACGCACCATAGCGATCAATTGACGCATCTTAGATGGGTTCAGTTGCAGATGCAACAGCGGATTGCGGGCAGTGGCGAATTTCTAACGGTGTTGCTGAAAACCGGCCAGCCCCCAAACCCGCTCCGTTGTGGCACCCTAGAAGTTTGGAGGAGTTTGCCCCTATGCCAGATGAGAACCGCGCCGTCCTTGCCACAACCGAAGAACTTCACGCCTGGGATGCGGGCGGAGCCGCGTCCGCTGAAGCGCTGACTGCCTGGGTTAGCGGCTGCCTGGCTGCGCACCAGGCGGCCCGGGCCACGCTGCTGGCTGTCGAGGGCACGCGCTCGCCGGAAAATTCTTTGCGCCTCTTTGACGCGGCCATTGAGCATCTCACCCTGGCCGGCGCGCAAGCCGGCGTGCTCAACTCCGTGGCTGCCGACAAGTCGGTTCGCGACCAGGCCCAGCTTGAAGCCCAGCGGGTAGCCATGGCGGGCAGCGCCCTGAGCCTGAATCGTCCGGTCTACGACGCACTTTCAGCCATCGATCTCACCGGCGCCAGCCCAGCGACCCAACACTTCGTCGAACGCACACTCCTCGGCTACCGCCTGGCCGGCGTGGACAAAGATCAGGCCACCCGCGACCACTTGCAATCCCTGCACGAGAAGGCAACCCACCTCTCGCTCGACTTCAGCCGCAACATCCAGGAGGGCGGCAAGACCATCGCGGCCACGGCTGCCGAGCTCGACGGTCTGCCTACAGACTATCTCGCCCGTCACCAGCCCAACTCTGAGGGCCAGATCACCCTCTCGACCGACCAGCCCGACATGCAGCCGGTAATGACTTTTGCCACCAGCGCCGCGCTGCGCGAGCGCATGTTTCTGGCCTACAACACCCGCGCCTACCCGGCCAACCGGCAAATTCTTCTCGACCTGCTGGCCACGCGGCAGGAGATCGCCACGGTCCTCGGCTTCCGCAGTTGGGCCGACCTGGCCACCGCCGACCAGATGATGGGCTCAGCCGCCAACGTGCGTACGTTCCTGGCCAAACTTGACGATGCCAGCTTGGAAGGCGCACGCCGCGAGCACGAGCTGATTCTCGAATTCGCCCGCCAGCGCCAGCCCGAGCTGACGGCCATCGACATCACCAGCCGCGCCTATTGGTATGAGCAGTTCCGCCGCTCGGCCTTCGACTTCGACTCGCAGTCGGTTCGCCCCTACTTTCCATACGCGCAGGTTGAGGCCGGCGTGCTGCAGACGGCGGCCAGGCTCTTCAAGATTGAGTTTCGCCGCTCTACCGCGCCTGGATGGCACACTGACGTCTCCGTTTTCGATGTGATTGAAGACGGGCAGGCCGTGGGCCGCTTCTACCTCGACATGCACCCCCGCGAGGGCAAGGACAAGTGGTTCTCCGCCGCGCCCATCGTCACCGGCGTCCGCGGCCGCGCACTGCCTGAAGCCGCGCTCATCTGCAACTTTCCCAAGGGTGACGACAAAGATCCGGGCCTTCTGCAATACAACGACGTGGTTACCTACTTCCACGAATTCGGCCACCTGATGCACGCCATCCTCGGCGGACGGACCGAGTGGGCCGGCATCTCCGGCTTTGCCACCGAAGGCGACTTCATCGAGGTTCCCTCGCAGATGCTCGAAGAGTTCTTCCGTGACGAAAAGCTGCTCCAGGCATTCGCGAAGCACTACCAAACCGGCGAAGTGCTTTCCTCCGAAACGATCAAAAAGATGAAGCTGGCCGGCGCCTTTGGCCGAGCCGACTGGGTTCGCTCGCAGCTCTACTACACAACCCTTTCGCTCGACCTCCACGACCAGGACCCCGCCGCGCTCGACCTCGACAGCACCACAAAGCGCCTCTATGAAAGCCTGCAACCCTGGACCTGGTTTGAGGGAAACCGCATGTACGCCAGCTTCGGCCATCTCACCGGCTATTCGTCGAACTACTACACCTATGCCTTCGACAAGGTCATCGCTCTGGACTTCTTCGCGCAGTTCGATCCCGCGGACCTGTTAGGCTGCGATGCCGGCAGCCGCTATCGCAAGACAGTCATCGAGCAGGGCGGTTCCAAACCGGGACGGCAGATGGTCCGCGACTTCCTCGGGCGCGACGAGGAGTTTTCTGCTTTTTCTGAGTGGCTGAATGAGGAGTTTGAAGGGCAGCTTCTAGCTGCTAGCTCCTAGCTCTATAGTCCGAAGGGACGCCCGGCAGTTTAAGGCCAAAGGAGAATTGCAAGATGAATGCAGCCGACTTTCGCCGCATCGCACTGAGCTTTGAAGGAGCTGAGGCGAGCTCGCACATGGGCGCTCCCGATTTTCGGGTCGGCGGCCGGATTTTTGCCACGCTTGCTTCTGAGAGCCAGGGCTACGGCAACCTGATGCTGACACCTGAGCACCAGGCAGCCTTTGTCGGCGAGCAGCCGGAGATATTTCTCCCTATCCATGGCGGCTGGGGCGAAAGCGGCGCGACCCATATCCGGCTGGCAGCGGCAAGTGAAGACCAGCTTACAGGCGCATTGCGCACGGCCTGGAAGCTGCGAGTTGAGGCGAACGAAAAGACCGGCAAGAAGACGCGTGGAAAGACGAAGCAGCCGACAGGGTCAAAGCCCTGATCTGGGAAGCTCACCGCCCGCCAAAGCGAGATTCGCTATACTTGTATAGCACCATCAAGAAAGAGACCCGCCATGCTTGCAATTCGCTTGCCCAAAGAGATCGAAAAGCGCCTCGATGCCCTGTCAAAGGAAACTGGCCGGACCAAGAGCTTTTACGTCCGCGAGGCGATTCTTGAGCATTTGGATGACCTTGAGGACATCTATCTGGCCGAGCAACGGCTGGCTGATATACAAGCGGGCCGCGTCAAGACGATTCCTCTTGAAGAAGTGATGAAGGAATATGGCATGGTCGATTGAACTTGATCCAAGAGCTAAACGCGAATTGGACCGACTCGATCCGCAGGTAGCACGCAGAATCAATCGCGTTCTTTTCGAGCGCATTGCTTTCCTTGAAAATCCGCGCAGCATTGGCGAAGCGCTGAAGGGCTCGGAGTTGGGTGAACTCTGGAAGTACCGGGTCGGCGATTATCGAATCATCGCCAGTATCGAAGACAAGCTGGTCCGTATTCTGGTCGTCCGCATCGGGAACCGGCGCGAAGTCTACCGGTCCTAGCTCGCCTTTTGCCCCTCCTCTGTAATGTGCTCCAGCAGGACCCGGTTGATGCCCTTTTCATATTCCTCGCCGGCGGGTGAGTGGGAGCGAAACCACGCCACGACGTCCGCCTCAACCCCAATCGCCACTTTGTCGCTGGGACCTGTATAGAAGAGCCCGCGCTTGGCGCCGGTCCAATCACGGACTTCGGGGATATCGGAGGTATCAATCGCCTCGTCCGGCAGGGCTGTCAGCCGTTCCAGCCGTGTGTGCTGCTCGGGACTGAGCTTGTTAGAAATCTCTGTCTTCATAGGCTCGCCTCTCAAAGGAGGTTGTGATGCGCGCGCTGATGATTCTGCCAATTGCGGCGGCGTCCGATTCCCATTTTACCGGTAAGGTGTGAATTACAAAGACCAGAAATGGCCCGACGCGTCCAATCGTTTGCCAGCGATCTCCATCCGGATGCGGATCGGGCTTGGATAAATGAAGTGGGTCTTCGAAGACCAGAGCCGCCTCTGAGAACGCAACCTGGTGCTTGAGAAGATTGGTTCTGGCCTTCTCGTCGTTCCAAATCCATTTGATTTGTTCCATATCGATCGCCAGAATTATAGTCCCGCCCGCAACGCGATGCCCCGATTCGCTATGATGGTCCCGCGATGGCAAACACACAGGAATTCAACGGCAAATGGGCACTGGTCACCGGGGCCAGTGCGGGGATCGGCGTGGCACTGGCGCGGGAGTTGGCAAAGCATGGCGCCAAACTCATCCTCACAGCGCGCCGCAAAGACCGGCTCGAATCTCTGGCCGCGGAACTCACGGCCGAAGGAACAGAGGTGCGCATCGTCGTCGCGGACCTGAACGATCCCGCCGCACCTCAGCAGATTCATGACGCGAGCGAAGGCTCCGGCCTTATCGTGGACATTCTGGTCAACAACGCCGGCCTGGGCCAGTTCGGCGCCTTCTACGAGAGTCCGGTCGAACAGGAGTTGAGCCAGGTCCGCGTCAACTGCGAGGCCATGGTGCGCCTGACGCGGCTGTTCGTCCCGCGCATGGTCGAGCGCAGGCGAGGTTGGGTGCTGGTGCTGGCTTCCACGGCCAGTTTTCAGCCGGTGCCCTACCTTTCAACCTATGCCGCCACCAAGGCCTTCGACCGCTTCTTCGCGTTGGGACTGGCAGCCGAAGTAGCCCGATTCGGGGTAAAGGTCACGGCGCTTTGCCCAGGGCCCACAGACAGCGAATTCTTTGACGTAGCTCACGCCGGGGCATTCAAGAACCGCGGTTCGCAGTCCGCTCCGGATGTGGCGCGGCTCGCCGTCGCCGCTCTGGCGCGTGGTCAGCGGACGATTGTCCCCTACTTCGGCGGCAAGTTCACCGCTCTCCTTGTCCGGTTCCTGCCCGTTGGCCTGATTACCTACTTTGTCGAAAAGGCCGCGCGGACTGAAGCGCATTCCGCCTGAGAAGACTTGCGGACGAACGCCGTCAAAGACCAGAATGGCGGGCGGACAGGAGGGAATTCCATGGAGTGGCGCAACATGAAGATAGGGCAGGTGTCGTGTTGCTGACAGCGTTGCCAGGCTCAGTCCACGCCAGCGCACAGGACCCCGAAATCCCCAAACACAAGGCGCCAATCGTCTAATTAAGCTCTCTAACCCAGATATTCCTGAAGCTGAGTGGCTCGCTCTTGTCGCCGTGTGCCTGCAATTTGATCGGCGCACTTTCATACTTTTTATAGAATGGCTGGCCGATATAAAGGGTTTGCCCCTTCAATTCGAAGTGATTCTGCACCAGCACGCCGTTGAAAAAGACCGTAACGCAGGCAGGTGTTTTCAGCGAATCGTCCGCGTTGAATGTCGGCGCTGTCCACACGATGTCGTAAGTCTGCCACTCTCCCGGCTTGCGATCCGGATTCACGAGCGGAGCGCTCTGCTTGTAAATGCTGGCGGCTTGCCCGTTGACATAGGTCGTGTTGTTGTACGAATCGAGAACCTGGAGCTCGTACCCGTCGTCGCCGGGCCCGGTGGAAGCGAGAAAAACGCCGCTGTTGCCGCGCGCCTGACCGCTGCCGGTGATGTTCTCAGGGACCCTCCACTCGACATGGAGCTGGTAATTCCTGAACTTTCGCCTGGTTTCGATGTTTCCCACACCCGGCGCCTTGCTCACTGTGAGGATGCCGTTGGACACGACCCATTTGGCCGGAGAATGGTCCTGGGCCGACACCCACTCATCCTGGTTCTTGCCATCGAACAACACGATTGCATCGGACGGAGGCGCCGCGTCTGTGGCGCCTGGAGTGACTATTTTGGGTACAGGCTGCCATACTTCAGTATCTTCGGGTTTAGCCTTGGCGGGTTGTTGCGCAGCAAGGGCAGCGGCCATGGAAACAAGGGCTGCCAACGCGAGGAACTGCGAAAGTCGAATGCTCATAGTTGGTCTTGAGAATACACCTCCTGAACCGTTCGCGTCCGTCAGCACTAGCGGGCGGCGGGCGCCAGAGGCAGCGTCTCGGGGATTCTTTCCGACGAAACGATCGCAAAGGAGTCGAAGAATCGCGCAACATCCTGCTCGCGGCGAGCGCTCTCCGAGGGAAATGCCGCGATCAGCATGTAGAGCCTCGGGTTGATATAAATGAGGCGCGAATTCATGACCCCGCCGGCTGAGTTCCGGGCTGAGAAATCCCGCGCCGGAAAGCCACCGATGGTGCTCCGGGATTCTTTGGTCAGCGAGGTTTGCGTTCGGGCCATCGCATCGTCTCGCGCCATGTCCAGGATTCTGCCCGCGTTGCGGTCGTTCGCTCGCGCTACGGGTGGATCGTCCGCCCAGGCCACGGCAAACGTTGTCTCGGCGTTGGCGTTGCAAAGGATCATGTTCACCCGATCCGATCCTCCGCGTTCATTGTTGGCGGGAACCTGCAGTTCCTTGACCTCGGCCGGCATCTCCACCTTGAACCCGTCGGTGCTCCGGTCCACATTTTCCCAACTGATGCGAGCAGGGCGGGGAAGCGGGGAACCCGGCTCGCCGCTCGAATCGCCTTCGCCCTCGAAACTGGCGGGGCGCACCAGACCCAGCTCCACCCGATGCAGATAGATGTAGCCGATTCCCAGTATCCCGATTGCAATCAGGATGATGAACTGCCACCACTTCACACTCTAGAGAGTGCCAATTCCGCTCATTCGATGCAAGCTGATTCGTGTGCTTTTGTCTGCGGGGGTGCCAGAGAGGTAAGGGGAGGCGCGGCAAAAACGAAGGCATAAAAACTTTTTCAACAGAAACGAACTCCCGAAACGCAACTTTTTCCCCAGTCTTGCATCTCATTAAATAATTAGCAGAGGCTTCCCCGATGTTCAACCCTTCAACGAAGGTATCCCATTCCTTTTGAGGATCCTTTACGGATCTCTTCTCTTCATCCCCCCTGGACCCCCTCCCTCAAATGCCTCTCGAGCGGGCCTGCCGGAAGGCAGGCCCATTTGCTCACTCAAGGTCTGCTGAAATTGCCGCCAGTTAGAATCAGCAACAGATGGCAAACTCTTCCACCCCAAACGCTCATTCGGTTTCGGACGACGGCCTGGACGTGCAAAGCATCGACGCTCTGCTGCGGAAGGCAGGCCTTGTGCGCAACCTGCGCGGGAACGCCGCCGGTGTTACGCGCCGTGTCCGCCTTGAGGGAGCTGCGCAAACGAGGCTGTCAAAGGCGGAGCTGTTTCATGCCGCTCCCATTCCGCGCGTGGCCCCCAACGGCGTCCAGTGGCTGCCGGTTCCCGGTTGGGACAGGTCCGGCCGGGAAAAGACCTCCTGGCTCTGGCACGGATTCAGCACGCGCAAAGGCGGCGTCAGCCGGGCATACTGTGCTGAAGGCGCGGCCGGCGAGCTGAATCTTGGTTTCACGGCCGCCGATGACCGCGACGCAGTTGCCCAAAACCGCAGGCTTTTGGCTGAAGCGGTCACCGGAAACGCAGCCACGCCGCTGGTCACCATCCGCCAGTTCCATTCAAACGTTCTCATCATCGCCTCCGCCGGCGACGCTGAACAAGAACGCCCGTGGAAAGCGGACGGGCTTATGACGGATGAGCCCGGCCTGCTCCTGGCAGTCCACACAGCCGATTGCATCCCCGTCCTGGTGGCCGACCGCAAGCGCCGCGCGGTTGCTGCCTTCCACGCCGGCTGGAGGGGCACGGTGAAGCGAATCGTCGAAACCGGCATTGGCCGGATGAGGCTTGAGTTCGGCTCCCGGCCTGAAGATTTGATTGCCGCCATCGGCCCTGGCATCGGCGCCTGTTGCTACGCCGTCCAAGAAGAATTGCTCTCCAGCTTCGAGTCCCAGTTCGATTATGCCCGCGATCTTTTCCGCGAGGTCTACGATAGCGACCCGGTACGAACCAAGTACCCCATGCTGTTTCTCACCCAGCGCGCTCCCGGCCATTCACCCATCGGTCCTAGCCTGCACCTGGACCTCATGGAAGCGAACCGCCGCCAGTTGCTTGCCGCAGGCCTCAAATCCAGCGCCATTCAATCCATTGGCGGTTGCACAAGCTGCCAAGCGGATTTGTTCTTCTCTCATCGCGCGTCCCAGGGCCACGCGGGACGCATGTTAAGCGTGATCGGCATCCGGCCGAGTTAGGGCATTCCGAGGGGCCGGCTTTGGCCCCGGCGCAATAGCCGCAGCGGCGGCCACAATCAGGATGGGGAAGCATTCCAGCGTGTAGCGCGGCTCGGGGTTCTCCATCGTAGCCAGCAACAGGCAGCGCAGCAACAGATAGCCGCCCAGCATCCAGGCTAACGGGACGCGCCCGCGCAGGAATGCCCAGGCTGCCGCGCCCACGTAACCCAGATTGATCAGGCCCAGAAGGACGGCAAGGATCGTCTGGCCGGGATGTTCGCTCCAGCGCCACCAATCGACATCCAGATAAAAGGCTTCGGTCCGTGGGCGCAGGACCATATCCGCCACGCGCAGCATAGGAACCACGAGGTAGTAGCGCAGCGGATGGGTGCGGATGCGCTCGGTAGCCAGCGCGGCAAAGCTGTCGTCGAGCTGGGGCGAAATGCCGTTCCAGCGGTTGTACTCATTGAGAAGCAGGCGGGTTTGCTCTCGCTGTTGGGGCGAGTCGAAGGCGCGCGCCGGCAGGTCGCCGAGTTCGATGTTCTCGGAGCCCACGTTCCAGAAGACGTTGCCGGTGGAGGCGTACTCCACCGACCAGGTCCGCATCCAACGGTAAAAACCGAGGTTAACGCGTTCGCCGGGGTCGTTGACGTGGCGTGGAGCCAGAGGTTCAAAGACATGGAAATCCGTCCAGTTGCGCACCGTCCACGGCGCGAGCGGCGCGAGAGCCACAACGCAGAACAGTGCCGTGGAGGCCATCCCGGAGCGCAGTCGCAGCCGCAGTCCATGACTGGCGGAACGGGTGCGCACGGTGTACCCAAACAGTCCCGCTGCCAGCACCGCAAACAGCAGCGCGCCGTCTGGCCTGAGCAACATGGCCAGACCCGCAGCGCACCCGGCCAGCGCCAGCGCCCAGACATCGCGGCTACCCGCTTGTGCGGCGGCCAGCGCCCGGCCCGCCGCATAGACGCCCAATGAGATCGCAAAGACTGAGAGGCACTCGGTCATGGCGATGCCTGTGTAGGCTGCGGTGAAGGGGCAAAGCATGGCCAGCGCCAACGCCACCTCTGTAGCGCGGCGGGATAGAAACCGGCGCGCGAAGGCTGCCAGCAGCAGTCCTCCGGCCAGGTCAGCGGCCGCCTGAACAACAAAGACGGCATTGAGCCAGACTCCCGAAAAGAGCTGCTCAATCATCGCCAGGAAAAGAGGATATCCAGGCAGACGAAAGAGACTCGGAGTGAGATCGTCTCCATCGCCCATGCCATAGACGCCGTGGTGCAGCAGGTTGTGTCCCAGCTCCAGGTAGACCCCGGTGTCGTCGTCGGACGGACGTGGAAACGCGATCAGGATCAGCCGCAGCAGCACGCCTGCGGCAATCCAAAGAATCCAGCGCTTCCGCGACGGAGAAAGACTCATGCACTGAAACTATAAACTGCGTAGTTAAGTTTTCGGTGTAAGGGCCAGTTTTTCAGTGCCGTTTGAAATGGGCCTGCTCAGGAGGCTTTGGCTGCTTCATGCGGATTCACCAGGTCGCGAAGCTCCTTGGAAGGCTTGAAGTAGGGCACCCTTTTCGCAGGGACCTCCACGCGTTCTCCAGTCTTCGGGTTCCGTCCAATACGGGGATTGCGTTGGCGGATGCGAAAGGACCCGAAGCCACGAATCTCAATCTTGTCTCCACTCTGCAAAGCCCCGATCACGGACCCAAAGATGGTTTCAACAATCACCTCACCGTCGCGGCGAGTCAGATCGCCGAGTCCGGTGACTTTCTCCACCAGGTCTGCTTTTGTCATAAGCTTTAGGCCTCCGCTCACAGCATAACCGGATTTTGCCCCTAAGAGCGTGAAAAAGAAGCCTTTCTTGTGGGAATTGAGCCCTTGCCGGTCGGTAGATGGACTGAAAATGCCGTGTGCCGGAGATTCAATGGGGCAACACTGCCTCGGGGGCGCTATCATATCCAGAGCCTATCCCCGAAATCAGGTCGGTGGAAGCCGGAACCCAGGCTGGCGGTGGCCCTTGACGTGACGCAGTATCCAAATTACAGCATCGTCATTCCGGCCTTCAATGAGAGCGCACGCATTCTCGGCGCGCTCCGGTCGGTCGTGGACTGCATCCGCGAGCGTGGTTGGCAGGCGGAGGTCATTGTCGTCAACGATGGCTCTCAAGACGCGACAGCGGAGCTGGTGCGTGCCTTTGCCGCCGATGCGTCCGAAGTCCGCATGATCGAGAATCCTGGGAACCGCGGCAAGGGCTACAGCGTTCGCTCCGGCCTGCTGCAAGCCCTTGGCGATGTGGTCCTGTTCACAGACGCCGATCTCTCAGCGCCCATCGAAGAGGCTGAACTCCTTTTTACCGCCATCGCGCAGGGAGCGGATGTCGCCATCGGTTCCCGCTGGCTTGAGCGTGGCCGCCAGACACACCGCCAGCCCCTCTACCGCCAGGTCTTCGGCCGCTGCTTCAACGGCGTTACCCGCGCCGTCATGGGATTGCGCTTTGCCGATACACAGTGCGGCTTCAAAGCTTTTACCCGCTCCGCCGCCCAGACCGTCTTCCAACTCCAGACCATCGAAGGCTGGGGCTTCGACCCTGAGATTCTCTTCATTGCCCTCAAGCGCGGCTACCGCGTCGTCGAGGTGCCGGTGAGCTGGGCTCACGACGAGCGCACCCGCATGAGCTACCTGAAAGACGGCATCAAGATGCTCCAGGAGATTGTCATCATCCGCTGGAACGCCTTGCTCGGTCGCTACGGCAAGCAAGTCGAGCACATTCATCGGACCAGGCTGGAAAGATAGCCATGTTGAAAATGTAGTGGGGCCTGCCATGCAGCATACGGACCTGGTTCGCATCACTGCCGGAGTTGTCTTTGCTTTGTTGGTCACGCTGCTGCTGTGGCGGCGCAGGTCAAGACGATAGAGCACCTTGCTGAAGAATCCCGGCAACTCCTCAACGAATGGATGCAGAGGCAATCTCCCGGCAATCGGCCTGGGTTTGTCGTTTCTGGCGTACCACCTCTTGAGACTAATGCGATTGGCTCCTCGTCAATGATTGCAGGTGGCGGGTGCAGAATTCCCTCGCCAAGAGATTGCTGAATTGAAGGGGACTACCAAATGATGCGCAAAACGTTACTCGCTGTTCTGTTCCTCGCACTGGGTTCCATGACCGCTCTGGCCGCTGACTTCAACGGCAAATGGACCGCCGACTTCACCACGCCAAGAGGCGCGCAAACGCTCACTTTCGACTTTCACGTCGATGGCACAGCACTGACGGGCAAAGTCACCAGCGCGCGGGGAGACGCCGATATTCAAGAGGGCAAGATCGATGGGGATAACATCTCCTTTGTCCAGGTTCTGAACTTCAACGGCAATGAGATGAAGATCGTCTATAAGGGCAAGATCGACGGGGATCAGATCAAGCTGACCCGCCAGTCAGGCGACCGCCCCGCGATGGATATTGTCGCAAAGCGGGTGAAATAGAAAGTCTTTGATCCGGCATGTCAGCAGGCAGTGGCGAGAATGTGTCCCTGCGCCGCGTAGCCCAGGAGCCTGCTGTCGCGGGTGATGACGCGATAACCGTAGAGTCTGGCCGTGGCGGCTATGATGCGATCCGCGGGATCGGCGGGCGGGGTTCCGGGTAATGCCGTTGAGCCGATGAGCAACTGCGGAGTGAGCGCCGCCAGCCGCACTCCCGGCAACGCCAGCACGCTATCGAACCAGACCTCGGGCGAGAGCGTGAGGTGCAGGCGGCCTTTCGCAACCAAAGTTCCGATCTCCCAGGCAGTGAACGGAGAGAGATAGACCCCGAGATTGGTGGTTTGTGCGGCGCGAATCGCGGCACGACTTGCGGGTGACATCGGTGCCCGGCCCATCAGCCAGATTGCGGCGCACGTATCCAGCAAAACTGGTTCGGCCACTCTAGTTTTCCGCATCCCAGATTTCGCCCGATGGGTCGGTGAGATCGACCCCGGGTGCGACGGTTACCGTTCCGCGCATGGCGCCCCACAGATCGACGCGGTCTTCATCATTTTCCGAGAGCGGGACGATGGCGGCAATGGGCCGCTTGTGCTTGAGCAGAACGACGCGTCCCGTCTTGCCCTGTGCCACATCATCGATCAAGCCGAGGCACTGGGATTTGAAGGCGGTGACGCCAATCGTCTCTTCGGCTTTTGCTGGTGCAGCCATTCGCGCTCCAATATGGTCCATTATAAACGGTCCATATTGGAATTGCAAGGGCTTCGGACGATTGCCATTACGCTCGCAGGTCTCGAACGCTTAAAGGCCGCGCGTTCCGTAGATGGAGTCCCGGCTGATGGCTTCATCCGACAGTACAGGCGTGGTTGTAGAGTGGCTGTGAATCCAGTCGTGGAGCTCGCGGGACCATTCTTCCGCGCTGAGCATCGCAGGTACTGCGTCCCGTGCTTCCAGGCGTTGCCGTATGGTCTCAATGCCCACCCCGACAACATCGTCGGGGATGCGGATCAGCCCGGCATGAATCGCCTGCCCGACCACCTGCTCCTGTTCCGGACTGAGTTGAATGGCCATCGGAAGCCTCCGCATCTATTCTTCCAGTCTATGCGGTAGTTTGCAATCATGCCGTGGCCGCGTTCGCCACCTGCTGCAATCCCCGCGCCTCAATCTCGAATTCGCGAATCTTGTACTTCTGGATCTTGCCCGAGAGCGTGGCCGGAAAATCGTCCACAAATCGGATGTGATCGGGAATCTTGTAGTAAGCGATCTGGCCTTGGCAGAAACCGCGAATCTCCGCCTCAGTGGCTTCCACGCCCGGCCGCAGACGCACCCACGCCGCCACAATCTCGCCCAGCCTTGCATTTGGGATGCCGACCACCTGCACCTCGTCCACCTTGGGGTGCGTATAGAGGAACTCCTCCACTTCACGCGGATAAATATTCTCCCCGCCGCGAATGATCACGTCCCGCGAGCGCCCGGTCAGGTGGATGCACCCATCGTCATGCATGATGCCCAGGTCGCCGGTGTGCAGCCAGCCGTCGGCATGAATCACTTGCGCCGTGCCATCCGGGTCGCCGTCGTAGCCCTTCATCACCGCATAGCCGCGCGCGCACACTTCGCCCTGCTCGCCCGTCGGCAGCGTCTCGCCGGTCACCATGGAGACAATCTGAATCTCCGTCTGCGGCATGGCCCGTCCCACCGTCTTGACGCGAATCTCCATCGAGTCCTCGGCGTCGCTCATGGTCACCACCGGCGAGGTCTCCGTCTGTCCGTAGGCAATCACCAGCTCGCGGCAGTGCATCTCCTCCAGCACGCGCTTCATCAGCTCCACCGGACACGGCGCGCCTGACATCATTCCCGTGCGCAAACTGCTCAGGTCGTAGCTGGCAAAATCCTTGAGCGCCATCTCCGCCACATACATTGCGGGAACCCCATACAGCGATGTCGCCCGCTCGTCATGCACCGCCTTCAACGTAGCCCGCGCATCGAAGGTCCAGTTCGGCAGAATGATGGCCGCTCCGGTATTGAGCGCGGACATGGTCCCGATGACGCAACCATAGCAGTGGAACAGAGGCACCGGCAGGACGATGCTGTCCTGCTCGGTGTAATGGAATCCTGCGGCGAGAAACTGCCCATTGTTCACAATGTTGTGGTGCGTCAGCATCACGCCCTTGGGCAGACCGGTGGTCCCGCTGGTGTACTGGATATTGGCCACGTCGGCCGCGGCCACGTGCGCAGGCAACTCGCCACTCGCATCTTTCAGTTCCGTCCACTCCGGCGAATCGAAGTAGATGGTATGCTCCAGCTCCAGCGTCAGCCCGTGACGCGCCCGGCCGAGAATCTCCTCGTAGTCGGCGCGTTTGTCCTGGCGCCAGAGAAAAAGCGCCTTCATCTGAGACTTCTTGAGCGTGTACTGCAACTCGTGCGAGCGGTAAGCCGGGTTCACATTCACCAGCGCCGCGCCAGCCCGCGCGCAGCCCATGTGCATCACGATCCACTCGATGCAATTGGTTGACCACAACCCCACCCGGTTGCCCCTGCGGATCCCGAGCGACCAAAGTCCTCGCGCGACCCTGTCCGCCTCATCGCTCAGTTCAGCCCACGTGAGCCGCTGCCCCTGGTGACACGAGGCCACCGCCAGCCGGTCGCCAAATCGCTCCGCGGTGCGATGCAGCAAGTCGCCGATAGTCAGATCGAGAAGGGGTCGGCTCGGTCCCCGAGAGTAGCTCAAGGTACAAAGGTTCTCTTCAACAGGCATGTTTTCAAGCCTTGTAACAACTCAGGGAGTGTACACCCGTCTGCCCGGCCTCAAAGTGTGATCCAGCACACAATGCACGGCCATCAGCGTGCTCCGAAGGTTGGATCGGAAAGCGTCTTGCGGTCAATCAGAAAGACGTTATCCGCGCCCAGCTTACCGTTCGCATTCACGCGCACGACGAACCGGATTCGAGCTGCGGGCGGTTGGGTCGGGATAGTTGTCGCAAGGATCAAAGCATTCGATTGGGGTGCGGTGCCAGCGGCATTGGTTTTGGACTGCAGGTGCTGAATCCTGGCGGAGCGGTTGAGAATTTTGCCCTTCTTATCGAAGCTCTCCACAAGCAGCGTGAGCTCGGAAGTAACCTGCTGCGGGCCTGCGCTCTGCCAGGGAATATCCGAAGCCTGGATGTGGATGCGGAAGTTGTCCGGCGCTGCGGGGTCGCGCTCAATCGTCATGGGCAGCGAATCGTAGACCATCATGCTGCTGCCGGCTATGGAAAGGTCGAATACAAGGCGGCTGGACAGGTTGCCTTTTGCGTCCTCGGCCGGCTCCAAAGCAGCCTTTTGGGTGAAGTAGCCTTCACGCGTGGTGGCGTGCAGAGCGGGATTTTTCATCACGACTCGAATATTGCGGAATGGCTTTGCGGCATCGTTGACCTGTGCAGGAACGTAGGACAGTGTGTAGAAGTCGATACCGGCCTGGACGCTGCCGTCGATGAGATGGTCGACGTCGTTGCGGCCATGGTAGGATTTGCCGCCGGTGGCCTGCGCCATGGCTTCGAAATCGACATTGCCGCCGAAGGGATCGTCCGCAAGAAAGCCGTTTTCATCCGTGGGGATGGGTGCGGGGTTGATTCCTGCCGGGTCGATTGTGTACATGGTGACGCGCGCGTCGCGGAGAGCATTGGTGCAGAGGTCAATCGAAGAGTGGATGGCATCCTGAGTTTCGACCGGCAAACTCTGCATGACCGTCTCGTTGATTGCCGGAAATCCTCTGCCGACCCAGATCATGTTCTTGTGACCTGGATGGCCGGCGGTCGCCTGAGCTACTTCCATCAGGGAAGCAAATGCGGCGGCATACTGGGGCAGCTTCCAACTGGCTGCCTTGGCGTGCCAGGGAAATTCGACAAGATGGTGATCGAGGGCGGAAAGGATCTCCTTTTTCGATGTGGTGTAGTCGCGCAGAACCATAAATCGTTCCAGGTTGACGGCCACAAGCATGGTGGGCTGCAGCAGCGTGTCGCTCTGGGTATTGAGGTATTTCTTCAGCGAGTAACGGGCAAAGGCCTCATCCTCAAAGAGCGTATTGATCTCGTCGAGCACGATGATGCTGACGGGCGCATTGGGTTCCTGCCTGTCGAGTTCGGCCGTGGAACTGATGGGGAGATTGGCCTGCGAAGACAGGGATTGCTGGTGCTCGAACGACTGAATGGTTTGCTGAGACTTGTTTTCGTAGACCAGGAAGTCGTCCTTGCTCAGGTTGTTGACGATTGCGCCTTTGTCGTCGGTGACCACAACATCCAGCAGCACCAACGGCGCGGTGATATGCAGGGTTTCAGCCGGGGATTGGAGATCCTGCGCCGAAGCCAGTGTTGCTGTGAAGAATGCGGCAATAAGAAAACAGGAAAGAATGCGCGCGATCAATCAGGCCTCCAGGCTGTGAATTCAATGCAAGGCTTCCCGTTCGAAGGGTATCACTTGCGCAGACGGGTGAAAGGTGATCCGGACGAGTGCCGCATTGCTTTAGACGGCCGATTTCCCTGGTGTGGGGCTGCATATGGCCGCAGCGCAAACCCCTCTGCCGGCTTCGCCGGTATAATCTCATCTGTCATGGATATTACCGGTTGCGGTACAGCTATCGTTACGCCTTTTCGGGCGGATGGGTCGATCGATGAGGCAGCGCTGCGGGCGCTGGTGAATTGGCAGATCGATTCAGGCATCGATTTTCTGGTTGCCTGCGGTTCGACAGGCGAGGCGGCCACGCTGGATGAGGAAGAATGGCTCCACGCCGTTTGCATCGTGGCTGAGGCGGCGGCGGGGCGCGTGCCGGTGTTTGCCGGCTGCACGCACAACTCGACGCGGACGCTGGTGCGCAACGCCAGCCTGCTGAAGCAAATTCGTGGCGTGGATGCGGTGCTTTCAGCCAATCCCTACTACAACAAGCCCTCCCAGGAGGGGCAGTTCCAGCATTTTCTGGCGCTCGCCAAAGCTGTGGCCCCGCTGCCGGTGACGCTCTACAACATTCCCGGACGCACGGGCGTGAACCTGGAGCCGGCGACCGTGGTCCGCCTGGCTGAGGCAGCTGGCAACATCCAGGCCATCAAGGAGTCCAGCGGCAAGCTGCCACAGATCGCCGAACTGGTTCATACCCTGCCGCGCGGCTTCAAGATTTTCTCAGGCGACGACAACATGGCTCTGGGGTCGATCGGCGTTGGCGCACACGGGCTGATCAGCGTGGCCGCCAACGAGATCCCGGCTGAGATGGGCCGCATGATCCGGGCCGCGCTCAACAACGATTGGGCCGATGCCCGCGAAATCGAGCGCCGCTACACGCGGCTCATCGAGGCCAACTTCTGGGACTCCAACCCGTGCCCAGTCAAGACAGTGCTCAGCCTGATGGGCCGGTGCACAGACCATGTCCGGCTTCCTCTGGTCCCTCCCCCTGCTGCCACCCGCGCCAAACTGGAGCGGCTGGCCGGCGAACTGGGCCTGCTCAAGCACGCGCCGGCGCCGGAAGGGGATCTGGGGCTTTCTTGAGCGGATCGTTCGGGGGAACGCCTCGCGTGCGAATCGGTCGCATGAGACGTGTCCCAAGGCAGTTCTGCGAAGCATTTTGTTCCTGAACCTAAAACTGCGGACGAGCAATACAGCCGAACTCCTTCCAATTGGCTTATAATTCGGGCCAGAAAAACATTGTCAGCTGCAAGATGCCTGTACCCGGCGCCTGCAACTGAGGAGTCTGCCATGCTGAAACCGTTTCTGGTCTTTTCCGCTGTGATCCTTTTTGAAATTGCGGCTCTGACGCCCACTTCCACCCTCGCCGCCGGAGGCACGCCGCAAGAGCCTGCTTCAACCAACCCCGTGAGACCGACTGCCGCGTCGCAGGAGAAGGCGAAGAAGATGTATGCCATGGACTGCGCGATTTGCCATGGAGACAATGGAGACGGCAAGACCGACCTGGCCAAGGACATGAGTTTGACGCTGCTGGATTGGACCGATCCAAAGTCGCTTGGCGGCAAATCGGATCAGGAGCTTTTCAACCAGATCCGCAAGGGCAAAGACAAGATGCCTCCTGAGGATGCGAGCCGAGCAAAGGACGCCGAAGTATGGAACTTGGTCATTTACATTCGCGGAATGTCCAAGAACCAGCCGGCCGCGCCCGCAGCCCCAGTCGCGCCCGCAGCCCCAGCCGCGCCTGCAGCCCCAGTTGCTCCTGCAGCTCCAGTTGCTCCCGCAGCCCCAGTTGCTCCTGCAGCCCCAGTTGCGCCAACCAACTAGGTTTGATCGCGAGAAAACGACCGCTCTCCCAATCCGGGCCTGTTCTGAGCCGCAGGCCAGAGGGAAGACTCCACACCCGCATGCCATAAAAACGTGTGCCTTTCAAGGGCGTTGCGAGGTAACCTATACATTGCCATTGTGCTTCTGCTGACCATTTATAGATTGTCAATTATGAAATGGGCGACTATATTTAGATTGTCGTTGGAGTGATTACATCAAGATGCGCAACGAAACAAGGAATCTTCGCGTCAAGCAACTGGACCGCAGCCTGGAGAGCTTTCGTGCGGCCCGAGGCGTTCACCGGCCACAAAACGGGTGGATTCGGGCGATTCGAGAGGCGGTCGGCGTTTCGGCGGGGGAGTTGGGGCGGGCTCTGGGTGTGAGCCGCCAGCTTCCGCTGCAATTCGAGAAGGCGGAGGCGGAGGACAGCATCACGTTGAGGAGTCTCCGCAATGTCGCCAATGCGCTTGATTGCGACCTGGTCTACGCTCTGACGCCGCGGGCCGGATCCATGCAGGAGTTGATTGAGAAACGCGTCGGCGGTCAGGCCAGGAAAAGCGTGAAAAGAGTGGATCGCTCGATCATGCCCGAAGGCCAGACTGCGGCGCGGATTGACGAGGATGTCGAGGCGGAGGGTCCGACTATCGAGAGCGAGGGCTTGGACCCGTATTTTTGCGATTGACCTCGACTCCGTGAACCAAAGCCTGTAAGTGAAACGCCGCCACCAAGCATCGGCGAATTCTTAGCCAACCAGTTCCTTCTTCACCAGTTCGCTGACCACGCGGCCTTCGGCGCGCAGGCTGGCGGCTTGCAGCTTGGCCTGGACGGACTTGATGACCAGGCCCATCTCTTTGGAGGTGGGCGCTTTGCCGGTGGCGGCGGCAACTTCGGCGATGGCTTCGGTTACCAGGGCGCGGAGGCCGGCCTCGTCGAGAGCTTTGGGGAGAAACTCCTCGATGACGACGATCTCGGCGGCTTCAATGGCGGCGAGCTCGGGGCGATTGCCCTTGGTGAACTGCTCGATGGAGTCGCGCCGCTGCTTGATCATGGTGGCCAGGGCCTGCTCGGATTCAGCGGGAGTGAGCGGGGCGCGTTTTTCGATGGCTTTGTTCTTGAGGGCGTTCTTGATGAGGCGCAAGGTGCCGGTGCGGACGGCGTCGTGGGCCTTCATGGCGGTGATGATCTGCTGGGTAATGATGGCTTCAAGTGCGCCTGCGTCGGTCATGAAAATTCTCTTTCCTTTTGGTTACAACTTCGAAATCTGTTTGCAAATATACCCAACTATATAGTCTCGCCGCGTGGCCTCAACAATATCGCCGTTCTCGACGAGATCGTAAATTGCTTTCTCCACAATCCGCCAGACTTCCGCCCCCTTATACACATCATAAGGAAACGTTGACGGCGTCTTCTCGATTGCTTTGGTTCTCGGGTGCGTTGGATTGAGTCTGGATTTCACCAAATTCGTCCTCCTCCTGAGGCTTGGCAAGGGCCTCAAACTGGTCGATCGCGACCTCGGCGTCGGGGAAGATTGCTTTGACCTGGAGTTGCCCGCCCATGGCCTGAATGAAGTTCCGCAGGGTCGAAACGTACATGTCGGTGCGCTTCTCCATCCTCGATACGGCGCCCTGGTTGATTTGAAGTACGTTGGCGAGGCTGACCTGAGTTAGGTTCCGTGCTTCCCGGAGCTGGTAGAGGGTCATTACACGTGCGGCATCCTTGACACGGTGCGCGATCTCCGCCTCAACTTCGGGCGAATGATTATGACGAATATCTCTCCATTTTGTTGCCATTGGGTTCACTCTCCAATCTCTTTGAGATGCTGGGCATAGATTGCCTCTGCGCGGCGAATTGCATCGACATACCAACTGGCGTTTCCGGTCTTATCGCCGCCAAGAATCAGATAAGCATTGCGGCGCGGATCAAAGGCAAAGAGAATACGCAAAGGCCGTCCCAGGTGTTGGACCCGCAACTCCTTCATGTTTGAATACTTGGATCCTTTGAGGGTATCGACATAAGGTCTACCGAGCGTGGGCCCATAGTCATGAAGCATTTCGACAGCTGCGTCAACACTCACTCCCTCCCGCTCATTCAAGGATTCGTACCACTCGATAAACTCGTCGCTGACTTCAACTTCCCAAGTCATTCTCGAATTATACCTTCAAAGTGATATGCCGTCAAAGGTATATTTGTTCATACAAGAGCGCCATGCCAGAGTGGGAAGCCCGACCAATTCGGGCGGACTGAAGATTTGCACAGAGAAATTATTCACACAAACCACAAGAAAGTGTATTCTGTGATTGATCGATGCGCGCGGAACTCTGGTTTTTGTCTCCGCGACCGCGAGAAATGAGGAGAGACGATGATTCGCAAGACACGCTTGTTTACACCCGGCCCGACGCCGCTGTTGCCGGCGGCCCAGTTTGCCATGGCGGCGGCGGACATTCACCACCGCACGCCGGAGTTTCGCGCCATGTTCCAAAAGGTGCTGGCGCAGTTGAAGGTCTTTGTCGGTACCAAAAACGACGTGCTGCTGCTTTCGTCTTCAGGCACCGGGGCGATGGAGGCTTCGGTCTCGAATCTGACCTCTCCGGGCGACCGGGTGCTGGTGCTCTCGGCCGGCAAGTTTGGTGAGCGGTGGGTTGGGCTGGCCAAGGCGTTCGGCTGCGAGGTGGACGTGGTGAGCGCGCCCTACGGGCAGACGTTCGACTTGGAGGCCGTGCGGGCCGCGCTGAAGCCGGAGCATCGCGTTGTTTTCCTTCAGGCGACGGAGACTTCGACCGCGGTGCGCCACGATGTGGAGGGGATTGCGAAGTTAGTCCGGGAGACGGAGGCTTTGCTGGTGGTGGACGGGATTACCGGCCTCGGGACGACGCACTTCGACGTGGACGGCTGGGGGATCGACGTGCTGATTGGCGGCTCGCAGAAGGCGGTGATGATTCCGCCGGGGCTGAGCTATCTAAGTGTGAGTGACAAGGCGTGGGCGGCGATGGAGACTTCAAAGAATCCGCGCTACTACTTTGACCTCCGGAAGGAGCGCAAAAACGCAGCCAAAGGCGAGAGCGCCTACACGCCCGCGGTGGCGCTGATTGCCGGGTTGGGCGCGGCGCTGGACTACATTGCCGGGCAGGCGGGTGGGGATCTGGAAAAGGGCCGCATCGCGCTGGTGGACAATGCGCAGGTGAACGCGGCGGCTACGCGGGCGGGACTGGTGGCGCTGGGCTTTACGCTGTTTGCGCCCACGGCTCCGGCTGCGGCGGCTACGGCGGTTGCGGTGCCGGAGGGAATGAACTCGGGCGACGTGGTAAAGGCGCTGAAGACGCGGTTTGCGTTGGTGACCGCCAACGGCCAGGGGGAGATGCAGGGCAAGATCTTCCGCGTGGCGCATTTGGGGTTCTTCGACTATTTGGACACGGTGGCGCTGCTGGGGGCGATGGAGCACATTGCCAAGGACACGCTGGGTTTGCCGGTCGAGTATGGGCAGGCCGTGGCGGCGGCCCAGCGGGTGTATGCGGATGCAGTGAACAGTGGACAGTGAACAGTGGTCAGTTTTTGCATGCGAGCCGGTGGACCTTTCGATAGGTCGCAAGCTGCAGGCTGTTTGAGCTTGTTTCATAAGTCTGTCTTGTGTCAGGGCACGACTTCAGTCGTGCCGAAAAGGGTCGTAAAACAGCGGGCTTTAGCCCCTGCGGGATTCGGCCATGACACAGTCGGACCATTGATGAAACACCCTCTAGCTGGCCACTGACCACTGACCACTGACCACTAACCACTAGCAGCTAGGAGCTGTAGTTATGGCGGAACTTAGTTTTGGGGAAAAGCTGCTGATCGCGCGGAAGCAACTGGACCTCTATCAATACGAGATGGCCGAGCGGCTGGGCGTGCATCCGAACTCGATCTGGAAGTACGAGCGGGGCGAGGGCAAGCCACACGCGGCCGTGGTGCGGATGTTGGATTTGTTATGCGAGAAGCACAACATTCGCTTTGACGAGTACGAGTCCTCAATTAAGGGAGACGTGATGAAGATCGTTCTGGCAGAGAAGGTTTCTCCGGCAACGCTGGCCGTGTTTGCGGCCGAGCCGGGGTGGGAAGTTCTTACGCACGACCAGTTGCCGGATGGGCTGCAGGCTGCTTTGGCCGATGCGGATGCGCTGGTGGTGCGGAGCGCCGTGCAGGTGGACGACGCGTTGATGGAGCACGCGCCCAAGCTGCGAGTGGTGGGCAGGGCCGGCGTGGGCGTGGACAACATCGATGCGGATGCGGCGACGCGGCGCGGCGTTGTGGTGATGAATACGCCGGGCGCAAACGCGGTGGCCGTGGCCGAGCTGACCATTGGGCTGATGCTGGCGTTGGCTCGCAAAGTGCCCGCGGCGAACGCGTCGATGCACGCCGGCAAGTGGGAGAAGAAGAGTCTGCAAGGCGCGGAGTTGCGCGGCAAGACGCTGGGCATTCTGGGGCTGGGGCGCATTGGGCTGGAAGTGGCGAAGCGCGCCAAGGGATTTGGGTTGGAGATTGTCGGCAGCGATCCGTTTGTGTCGGCTGCCGTGGCGCGAGAGAACGGCATCAAGCTGGTGACGCTGGATGAGCTGATTGCCGGGTCGGACTACATCACGCTGCATGTGGGCCTGACGCCGCAGACGGCCGGAGTGATCAATGCGAAGTCGCTGGCGGCGATGAAGAAAGGCGTGCGCATCGTCAACTGCGCGCGCGGAGAGCTGATTGAGGATGTGGCGCTGGTGGAGGCGCTCAAGAGCGGGCAGGTGGCCGGTGCGGCGCTGGATGTGTTTGTGGTAGAGCCGGCGAAGAACAGCCCCTACGCGGAGTTGGACAACGTGATTCTGACGCCGCACATTGCCGGCTCGACGGCCGAGGCGCAGGAGGCGGTGGGGATTCAGATTGCCATGCAGGTGCGCGAGTATCTCAAACTTGGAGTGGTGCAGAATGCGGTGAATCTGCCCTCGCTGAGCCACGAGGAATATGTGGTGCTGGCGCCGTACATCGACCTCGCCGGGCGGCTGGGTTCGTTTCTGGCGCAGACGGGCAACGGCGGCATTGAGGGCATCGACCTGACTTATGGGGGCTCGCTGGCCGAAGCCAAGACGGAACTGGTGCGCAACGCGGCCATCGCCGGGCTGCTGCAGGGATCGGAGAATGTGAACCGCATCAACGCGGCGGCGGTGGCGGGGGAACGCGGCATCCGCATTCACGAGGAGAAGACTGAGAGCCATCGCGGCGGGGCCGCCTCCGTGCTTCAGGTGGAGTTGCACACGGCGGCGGGCTCCTCGCATGCCAGCGCGACTGTAATCCATGGCGAGCAGCCGCGCCTGCTCGAGTTCGACGGCATCGATATCGAAACGCCGCTCGAGGGCAACCTGCTGGTCTGCCGCAACCTGGACGTGCCGGGAGTCATCGGAAGGATCGGCTCGATTCTGGGCGAGCACGGCGTCAACATCGCCAACTTCGCGTTGGGCCGCGAGCGATCCGGAGTCAAGCCCGTGAAGGCGCTGGCCGTTGTGCAGGTGGATGCTCCGGTCTCCGAAACCGTACTTGAGGCGCTGGCGACGATCGAAGCACTGCTGGAGGCAAGACCGGTGAGCTTGCCCGAGGGCAAGTTCTGAGGGGATTTATCGCAAGAGAATCGCCTCGGGGCAAACGAAAAACCACCGCCAACCAGCGGTGGTTTTTCATGTCTCGTCGAAATGGCTGCTCGCGCCGGCGGAATCAGCCCATCACTCCCGAGTGCCCAAGCCAGCCGCGCAGATAGGAGGCCTGTCCAATGTGATAGGTCTCGTGGTAGGCGAGGAAATTGACGAAGCCACTCACTTTTCCGTCGGCGCTCCGGGGCCCTTGGATTGAAGGTGCATCCAGTACTTCAGTCGAGACCGATTCCATCGCGGCATTCAGGCGCTCGCATGATTCATTCCATGCGAGCATTGTCTCTTCAGGCGTGGGATACGTGGGGGACTCGTCGAGCTTTGCGCCGCGGCCAAAGAGCGACAGCCACGGCTTCGACCAGTCCTCTCCCAGCCGCTTGAGCAGGGCGCTGCGAGCCCAGGTCACATGGCCCACGATCCACAAGATATGGTTCTTGCAGCCGTCGGGGCACCGCACCCATTCTTCGTCCGTCAATCCGTCAAGGTTCTTCTTCAGAAAATCGGCGTTCTGGTTGAAGCTCACAGCGGCAATGGCGATTGAGTTGGGGATAGGCATCTGAACGATTTCCCTCCTGGTTGAAGTGGTCGTGCCGTGAATCGAATTCTACGCGGACGTGTCTATCCGCGCCTCATCGGATGCGATAGACAACTGCATCCTCCAGATATTTATCACCAAACATTTGGCTTCCAAGACGCATCCCGTAGTTATCGCTCATGGAGGCATAGGCGCTTCGCAGAGCCTGGATCATCGGGTTGTCCATCGGTCGCAAGAAAATCGTCGGCTTCCGGTGAAACGGAATGCCGGCCTTGCGGATTGCCTCATTGATCTCCGAATAACCTGAAAATTCAGATGATTGATCAAGTCGGTCAGAAGCGATGACCAATCTCCAATCCTCGTAGTCCGGCAGGATGGCCCAGAGCGCGACATTCGGGGCCTTCCCCGCCTTGTCGAGGGCGTCCACGACTCTTTCTCCGTTCTCGATATCGAAAGTTACCAATGTTGGCGTACCCACGGGAGTAATCCTCCTGACTGATTCTCGACTGCCAGGAGCAGAGCTGTTGCTTCCAGAACAGTCTTTCGATCGTACCGGCTTGCCTCGGACCAACTTTGAACGATGCTTCGATACGCTTCAATCGGCGGAACAGTTGGGCGCACTATGCGTGCGAAGCCATTTTGCATATGAACATTTTCGACCCAACTCAACGGATACGATAGACGAAGGCGTCTTCCAGATACTTGCCGCCGAAGATCTGGCCTCCCAAGCGCATTCCATAGGTGTCAGCAGCTGAGGCAAAGACGCGGCGCAAATCCCGAATGAACGGATTATCCATAGATCGCATGGAGATTGTTGGCTGCCTGTGAATCGATATTCCAGCCTTCTTTATGGCCTCATTGATTTCGGCGTACCCAGAGCGAGAGGACGATTGGTCAAGACGATCCGAGGCGATCACCAGTCTCCAATCCTCATAATCCGGGATTTTGGCCCAGAGAGCGACATTGGGAGTCTTGCCGTCCCGATCCAGCGCATCAATCACTTCTTTTCCATTTTCGATATCGAAGTTCACCAGGACTGCCTGATCCATCGCAACACCCCTCCTTTCTTCGATTCTACTGCGTCTATCAAAGATTGAGCGCTCGCCAAACCGCTCCAATGGCCTATCGGATCGTCGTCGAAGAGGCCATACCGGCTCTGCTCCGACCATTCTCGAACGGTCTCCCAGTCGAGTTTCAGTTCTATATTGTCGGCAACATCATTCTTCAAAAGGTCTGATAATCCAGCCACATCCAATAGCTTTCCCAAGTCATGCGTATGGCTATCGATGACCAGTTTCTTCTCCGGAAAGTCATGCTCGCGCGTTCTCTTGGCAATGCAAGCTTTCAGGGCACATTCCACCCCATACCCTGCCAGATAGTATGCGCCTTCTGGAAAGTCAGCGGCAAATAGAGCTCTGGCTTCCTGGAGCCTCAACTCGGCAAGCTGCTGAAAACCGGCTCGGTTCATAGCCCCTCCTCTTACGCCCGGCTAAGATACGCCCCCTCGCTGGTGTCGACGCGAATCTTTTCGCCTTCGTTGATGAAAGCGGGCACCTGGACAACCAGCCCAGTCTCAGTCTTCGCCGCCTTGGTGACGCTCGACGCGGTGGCCGACTTGAGGCCGGGCTCGGTCTCAACCACTTCAAGCTCGACCGCTGCTGGCAGCTCGATGCCCACGGCCTGATCGTCATGGTAGCTGACCTTGATCTGCAGGTTGGGAACAAGATACTCGATCGCATCGCCCAACGTGGAACCCTTGAGCACGGTCTGCTCGTAGTCCACGGGATTCATGAAGTAGTAGTCGTCGCCGTCGGCGTAGAGGAAATCCATCGCAATCTCGTCCACAACTACCTTCTCAATGGCATCGGCGGAGCGGAAGCGGTGCTCGAACATGGCGCCGGATTTGAGGTTGCGCAGCTTGGCCTGGATAAAGGCGCGCAGGTTGCCGGGAGTGCGGTGCTCCACCTTGAAAACCAGGTGCAATTGATCGTTGTGCTTGATGATCATGCCGGGACGCATTTGAGTGGCGGAAATCGCCATAGAAGTTGAAGCTCCTTGCTTTAGTTGCGCTCAATGCGCAAAGAAATCTGGCCTTGGCCCATCTTTCATTGTAGCTTAGGGGCTATGGTCGCGACAGGCCAGATCAAGGTGGGGCATTCCATGCTCGTCCTCATTGCCATCCTCATCGTCGTTGGTTCGTTGGGCGCATGGCGCGTCAGTCCGCTCTATTCGCTCAAGAGCACGTTCAAGCTCGCCGGCGCCTTTCTGCTGCTTGTCGCTGTCATCCTGGGCGCTGAGAGGGGCATCTTCTCCAAACCGGTGAGCCATTCGCCGATCGCACAGGCGATCCTGGGATTCGTTGCATTTCTTGTCATCTCAATCGGGGCCAGCGTCGGCATTGTCCGCATCACCGACAAACACGTTGCACAGTTGCCTTCGTCCGTGAAGCTGGTCACCCTCCACCGGCACAAGATTTACAAATGGATTTTTCGGCTGACTGTCTACCTGCTGGTCAGTGCGGCGGCCGCGCTGGTTCTTCCCTCTCCGTGGACTTGGGCGCCAATGGCCGTTGGCGGCTTCGTGCTCATGGTATGCGGGCCGATGCTGGGGCTGGCGTTCATGATGGCGCGCCGCAACGACCGCGGCATGACGGCGGTCATCACCAACCCCTGGGTTCATTGGCAATATACGCCGGAGCAGTGGAAGGCCTGGGTGACCAAAGAACTCGCTTGGGAACGAGCGACAGAGACCCAGTGGAGCTGGAAAACGGCGCTGATCTTCGATCTGTTTTGTGCCGGGCTTTTTGCTTTGGGGGTTCTGTTCAATGGCGGGATCACCGGGGAGAACCTGGCCATCTTCTCCGGGCTGTGCGGTTTGATGGTGCTCTTGACGCTGATTTTGTATTGGGTCGTTCGGACGCATCCTGGTCGGCGCAGCCGCCAACTGCTGGCAGCCTCTCCTGAGGCTTATTTCGGAGACGAAGGCATGTTTTGCGACGGTGCATACATGCAGTGGATTCTCTCCGGAAGATATCTGCTGGAAGCAAAGCTTCAGAGCGATCCGGCCGCCTGCGTGGTTCTTGTTTTTGAATCCTTCAACGGCAGCACTTCGGTGAAGATAACCAAGCGCATTCCCATCCCTGAAGATCGCGCGGCGGACCTGGCCATCTTGCAGCAGAAAATTGATGTGAGCTGCTCTACAGCCAGTGTCCATCTGGTCTCACATTCGGTGTGAAGGGACGCACGTCAGATCGAAGTCCAGAGGGGGCGCAGTCCAAAGTCTGAACGGGCAACGGGCGTCCAGTTGTAACACTCCCCGCTGATCCGCTACCATTGCCCGCGAAACCCCTGCGGAGAATCATCCGCCTCTGGAGCTATGACCATGCGCCGTGCCTTCGTTCCGCTGTTCGCTGCATTTGTTGTTGCAACCTCTCTTCATGCCATTGTGCTTGCAGGCCAGGCCGTTCCTGCCAACGCGCCGTACAAAGATGCCAGCCTGCCGGCCGACAAGCGAGTAGCCGACCTGGTGGGCCGCATGACAGTCGAGGAAAAGGCGACCATGCTGTCGGGGTCGGGGTGGATGGAGTCGGCGCCCATTGAACGGCTCGGCATCCCTGCGATCAAGATGGCCGATGGGCCGATGGGGGTGCGGTCGTGGGCGGGCAGCTCGGCGATCACCAGCGCCGCCAATGCGCCGGCGACGGTGCTGACCACCAGTTTTCCGTCGGGCGTGGCGATGGCTGCCACATGGGACACGGAGCTGGTTCAACGCGAGGGCCAGGCGATTGGGCAAGAGGTGAAGGCGCTGGGCCGGGACATGATTCTGGGGCCTACGGTGAACATCAACCGGGTGCCGTTGTGGGGCCGCAACTTTGAGGGCTATGGCGAGGATCCATTTCTGTCTGCCCGGCTGGGCGTGGCTTACATCAAGGGCGTGCAGGGCGAGGGCGTGATTCCCTCGGTCAAGCATTTTGACGCCAATAATGAGGAGTACGAGCGCCACCGCATCGACGAGCAGATCGACCAACGGACGCTGCACGAGATCTATCTGCCTGCGTTCAAGGCTGCGGTGGAAGAGGCGGATGTGTGGACCGTGATGTCGGCCTACAACAAGGTGAACGGCGTCCATTGCGCTGAGAGCGTGCCGCTGCTGACAGACATTTTGCAGAAGGAGTTCGGCTTCAAGGGGTTTGTGATCTCCGACTGGGGCAGCACTTACTCGACGGCCGCAACCGTGAACGCGGGGATGGACCTGGAGATGCCCGGCGGACCGCCGATGCAGGCGTGGGCGGCAAACCCACGGACGCGGACCTCAGGCAACGGCGCGGGCTGGCTGACGGCGGACAAGGTGCTGGCCGAGGTGAAGGCTGGGCACATCAGTGAAGCCACGCTCGACGCGAATGTGGGCCGCATTCTGCGCGTGATCTTTGTGAGCGGGCTGTTTGACCACCCGCACACGGGCGGCGGCGAAGTGGATACTCCGGAGCAGCGGGCGGTTGCGCGTCAGGGTGCGACGGAAGGCATTGTGCTGCTGAAGAATGCAGGGTCGCTGCTGCCGCTCGATGCCAAGAAGATTCACTCGATCGCGGTGATCGGGCCGAATGCCGCAGTGGCGCGCACGGGTGGTGGTGGCAGCTCGCTGGTGCGTCCCAAATACGCGATTGCGCCGCTGGATGGCATTCGCCAGGCGCTAGGGGAAGATGTTGAGGTGAAGTATGCGCTTGGAGTTGGAATGGAAGGGGAAGACCCGGCGCAGGATACTCCCGAAGCGCGGGCAAAACTGCTGAAGGAAGCGACCGAGACGGCAACCCACGCAGATGTGGCTGTGGTCGTCGTTGGCCGCTACCCCAAGCTTGAGTCCGAGGGCTCCGATGTGAAAACAATGGACCTGCCGGCCGGACAGGATGAGTTGATTGAAGCGGTGGAGCGGGTGAATTCGCACACGGTTGTGGTTTTGAATACGGGCGATCCGGTGACGATGACGAAGTGGCTCGACAAGACGCCGGCGCTGTTGGAGCTCTGGTACGGCGGCCAGGAGGGTGGCCGCGCACTGGCCTCGGTACTGTTTGGTGAAGCCAACCCGTCGGGCAAGCTGCCGGTGTCGTTCCCCAAGGAATGGAAGGACTCGCCGGCCTTCGGGCATTATCCCGGCGAGAACCTCAAGGTGGATTACGCCGAAGGGATTTATGTTGGCTATCGGTACTTCGATACGAAGAATGTTGAGCCGCTGTTTCCCTTTGGGTTTGGGCTGAGTTATACGGCGTTTGCGTACAGCGATTTGAAGGTTCTTCCTGTGAGCCTGGTCGCCGGGGCCGCCGAAACCCCGGTACCCCTGGTCCAGCTCAAAGTGAAAAACACCGGCACACGCGCCGGAGCCGAGGTCGTTCAGCTCTACGTTCACGACGGCCATTCGAAGATCGACCGCCCCGCGCACGAGTTGAAGGGATTCCAGCGCGTGGAGTTAAAGGCCGGCGAGGAGAAGACTGTTACCTTCCGCCTGGGCCGCGAGGACCTGTCCTACTGGAGCCCGGACAAGAAGGACTGGGTAGCCGAGCCAGGGACGTTTGAGATTCAGGTGGGAGCGTCGTCGCGAGACATTCGGTTGCGCGCGCCTCTGAAATTGGCGAAGTAATCCGCTCCTCTTGCCCGGTTCTAAGAATCTGTCAAAAAACGAGTGAAGGAAGCTTCGCAAGGATTTGCAGTTAATTAAGTGCCCGCGGCGCATAATGTCAATTGAGTTCGGCGTCGATAGCCCGATACGGGGTGGACGCTCCATGAGTGGAAGAATATGGCCGGGAGCACAGGGCATCGTCTGCCGAACGTGGTAAGCAAAAGTATCCCACGCACCCCGAAAGAGCGGCCTAACTCCTTTAATGCCTGGATTCTGCAAATAACTCCTGTGGAATCAAGAATTTGGAGCGATACCCCTGTCCTAACTCATTGAAAACAAGGAATTTCTTTACAGAGACGGGGGTGGGGTAGGGAGGGTACTCATGCGTTAACAGGGTGGCTACCCCCACACTGCCTGGCGCTCCACTGGCGATGCCGGCGCTCTGTTCGGTGCGGGCGGGGCCTCTCCAGTTCTTAGACAGGTTTTGAGGGATTACCGCGCCGGTTCGTAGGGCTCGACGCGCAGGAAGTCGGAGAGGACGCCGCGCTCTTCAGGGCTGAAGACACCCTGGTAGCGGCTGGAGTTGAGCACCGTCTCGCGTTGCTCCAGCGGAACCGCGCGCAGGTCCTGGAAGGCGCGGCGAACCAGGGCCTTGCGATCTGGAGGCAGGGCGGCCAGGCGCTGTGCGGAAAGGTTCAGCCTCATGCGGTCCTGGGGCGCCAAGTGTTCAATGGCCTCTCCACGGGCCAGCCGCCGCTCCCGCTGCTCCTCCGGCATCTGATCCACAGAATGCAGTTGTTGCAGCAGCCGCTGCTGGTTGGCGTAAGGGAGGCGGCTGAAGCTGGGGTCATTGCGCAGCAGCCGCTCCTGATCCTGGACCGGAAGGCCACGGTGCTGATTGAGCCAGTCGCCGAGGTGACCCGGAGGCGCGGCGCCGGGGTAGCGGTAGCCCGGCCGAGCGGGTGTTGCATAGGGTGAGACGCCGTATGGAGAACCGGGATAAGCAGAACCGGAACGGGCAGTACCCGGATAGCCAGAACCCGGATAGCCGGAATTTGGATAGCCGGGGGCAGACCGCTGCCCCTGTCCGCCCTGAGGCCTGCCTTGGAATTGCTGGCCAGGCCGGCCCTGGTATTGGGGTCTGCTTGGCTGAGGCCGGGCATTTTGGGACCTGGGTGCCGCTGGAGGATGCGAGGCCGGCGCGGAAAAGGCATGGGGGGGATTCGGATGCTGGCCGCGAGCCCAGGCCGCTGGGCCACACAAAACTGCAACCACCGCAGCCAATGCCGCGCGGCGCATCCATTTCGAATTGTGTACCCCGCTCACAAGTGTCTCCAAGCCCGTTGCTTTCCGTTCCTCGCCTTTGCCGGCCAAGCCGAACCGCTAGTCCCCGTTTTCGTTGTTGGTGCTGGAAAGTGCTTCCATCTGGTCCAGCAGTTGAGCGTTGCTATCCAGCGTCTGCAGATCGTTCACCACGGCGGCCTGTCCCGGCGGCGAGGCCGGTTGGTCCCAGTCAGTGACGCCCAGGTAGGCGCCGCCGCCGAGCAGCAGCACAGCGGTCAGCGCCATGGCCGCCAGCGGACGCACGTGCATTGCAGGGCCGTAGGCAAAGCGGGCGCGCACACGGGCAATCCAGCTTGCCGGCCAATGTGCTGGCTCAGCTTGGCGCTCTTCCCGCATCCGCGCGTCCAGTCGGCTCAAAAAGTAGGGGCTCGGCTCCGGCCCTTGCCAGGTTTCAAGCAAGGCCATGGTAGCCCGAAGCTCCGCAAGCTCCCGGCGGCAGCGGTCACACTCGGCAACATGAACTTTAACCTTGGCAGGCGCAACGGCTGGATCGAGCAGCAGGTTCGCCAGCTTCGAGTCCATTGCGGTGCAATTGTTCTTCATCCGTTCCATGTTTACACCCCACTTCCGCCGGTGGTTCCCAGCGTGTTTCGCCTCACACAAAATCCTTCAACTTGTCCCGCAGCGTCTGGTAGGCGCGGAAAAGCAGCGACTTGGTCGCCGACTCGCTCAATTTCAGCACCTCCCCGATCTGCCGGTAGTCCATCCCCTGGTACTTATGCATCAATACCGCCATACGCTGGCGCTCGGGCAGGGCCATCACGTGCGTGCGAATGGCGGCCATCCGCTCATCGCGCATCAGGCGCTGCTCCACCGATGGCTCATCGTCGGCCACGTCCGGCGTTGTGCCCGTCTCCTCGTCCGGCGCATCCAGATAAATTGTCTGCGCCGACCGCTCGTGCTTGGTATCGCGCGCGTGGTTCACCGCCAGGTTGGTCGCGATCCGGTAAAGCCAGGTGGTAAACTTGGCCTCCGCCCGGTAGCTCTCCCTGGAACGGTAAACCCGCAGAAATACCTCCTGCGCCAATTCTTCCGCAATGGCCTGGTTGCGGACCATGCGGAATAAGAAGTGAATCATGGCCCGATGGTACTTTCCCACCAGGTAATTGAAGCTCGATTCGTCGCCCGTGGCCACGCGCAACATGATTGCGGCGTCGCTGGCAGGGTCCAGTGCGCCCATCAGGCCCAAACTTGTCTTCGGTCTTGAGTCCAGCCGCGAAGCCGTACCCGCACCCAGAGCCGAGTTGTCCAGGACCAGGGTAGCCATATCTTCTGGAACCCGATCTTCGCCGGAAGGTTGCGCCCTTTGCGAACTTTCATGCCCAGTTTCGTGTCCGGTTTCATGCCGGGTTTTGGGGCTGGAAGTGCCTGTTGCGGGGCCGTTTGGGTGCTGGTCCTGCATGAAGCCGGAAGATCGAACCGCAGGAGGCGTCAGACCCAGGCCGGCGCGGGTCGGGCTGGGACTGGCGAGGCCTGGATTGGATAGGGCGGGATTGGGCAGAACGGGATTGGCCAGCGCGGGATTGCATAGGGCCAGGTCAAGCCTGCCGAGGCCTGGAACAGGGCGCAGAGCAGCTTCCCCGTCGGGGAAGAAATCGGCGGCATGGCGGATCGATCTGGCTCTCCAGCGCATCGGCAGTTGGTCGCGGTTCCCGGCTGATCCAGGCGACGGCAAGGATTGGCCGCAAAGGCCCGCTGGTGTTACTCTAACCCATGGGATGCCCCACCGGCACAGCTTTTGCCAGTCCTCTTTGGGGCGCTTAACTCAGCGGTAGAGTGCCACCTTCACACGGTGGAAGTCGCAGGTTCGAATCCTGCAGCGCCCACCATAGAATCAATAATTTAAAGGCGGTCACTGAATAAAGTTTGTGGCGTTTTGTGGCATTTCTTCAAAAGGCATTTTCGCCTCCCCTCCTTTCGCTAACATCTGGTACATAGATCCGACCATTTCCCGCACGCTTTCCGGCAGCGCCTGCATATATTTGTTGGCCGTGGTATCAGCCTTGGCGTGCCGCAGGTGCGCCTGAATATCCTTGACCGATCCCATGCCCTGCGCCTGGGTCGCCATCGTCCGGCGCAGAATTTGGAAGTTCAGGAGCCTCTTGCAAAATTGCCTTCAGGCTATCGATTGTGTCAGGGCACGACTTCAGTCGTGCCGCAAATGGCCAATTTAGATTCCGGCTTTAGCCGCTGCGGAATTGCAAATTACTGAAAACA